>Ga0065721_10049088_pt1 | contig 46988 bp, 37 predicted proteins | sample Mesricmetagenome_FD_59108 | JGI IMG/M metagenome (GOLD analysis project Ga0065721, IMG submission 59108) | Mesophilic microbial community from rice straw/compost enrichment Sample: eDNA_1 v2 (version 2) | ecosystem: Engineered > Solid waste > Grass > Composting > Bioreactor | place: USA: Davis...
GATAGCAGTTGGAGATGGAGAGCCGTGTGCACTGAAAGGTGCAAGCACGGTTCGGAGGGAGGGAGAGGGGTGTCCTCTCGCAGGCGCCACCCTCCCCACCCTACCCGTCCAGTGCGTGCAGGGAAAACGGGTTGGGCGTTTCCCCGGCCCAACCCGCAGCCCTGGCCCGTCAGTGCGACAACAGCAGCGGTACCGGGCAAGTGCGCAGCACATGGCGCGTGCCACCGCCGCGGTGCAGGAACGGGAAGCCGTAGTGCCCGTGGGCGCCCATCACCAGCAGGTCGGCGCCAGCGTCCATGGTACGGGCGAGCAGAGCGTCCATCGCGCCGATGTCGGACACCGTGAAGTGCGTCTGCTCCGCCTGGATGCCGTGGAGCGCCAGATGGTCGAGGATGCCGATGCGCTGCGGCTCCGCCGGGTTGCCGGCCGAGGCCTGGGTCAGCACGGTGATGACCGTCACGTTGCTGGCACCCGTAAGCATCGGCATGGCGTCGGCCAGCGCGCGCGCCGCTTCCCGCTCGGCGTTCCAGGCGACGGAGATGCGCTTGCCAATCACAGGGAACTGGCCGGCGAAGGGCAGCACCAGCACCGGCCGGCCGGAGTTCAGCACCACCTGCTCGTTCAGTTCCTCCGGCGCGGTGCCGTCCCCGGCGCTGCGGTCGTACTGGCCGAGAACGGTCAGGTCGGCGAATCGGGACCAGATGATGGTCTCGCGGATGACGTGATTGTACTCGCCGTGCGCCAGCGCGTGCCACTGGCCTTGCAGGCCGGAGCCCTGGAGCTTGTCGCGGAACAGCTCCTCGCTGCGGGCGGATGCCTGCTCCAGATGGTCGCTGGAACGGCGGGCGATGATGCTGGTGGCGATGCGGTCCGGCTGGGCGAACAGCCCGCGCAGGAAGGCGCCCTGCTGCTTGGCCAGCGCGATGGCGGCGTCCAGGCGCGCTTCCACCTGCGGGCCGGAATCGAGATGCACGAGGATGTGCTTGTAGGACATGAAGGTTTCCTCCCGTTCTTTTTGTTCGGTCAGGCCGGTTGGTCGGGCGGGCCGGCGGCAGCCCCCGCCGGTGGCAATTCTCCAACGGCTCCACGCTGGACGCCAGCACGAAAACCGGTCGGCACCATAGACGGAGAGAACAGGATGCGGTCTCCATGCACGGCAGGCGTTGCCTTGGCGCGACGATGTGCCGCTTCCAAGGCGATGCGAAAGCCCTTTCGCAATCGTATCAGAACCGCATCCGGACGCGCGCGGTGAAGGCGTGGTTGTGGCCGTCCGCACCCGACAGCTGGGCGCGGTAGCCGACCGCGGCAGTCACTGCCTGCCCCACGGCGGCGGACAGGCCGGCGCCCACCACCAGCGAATTGCGGCCGATACCGCTGGGGTTCGCGCTGTTGGACACCCCGTTGGGCAGGATGACCGTGACGGTGCGCTGGTCGTCGGCAAACTCATGCTCCCAGGCCAGTGCAAAACTCGGCTCCAGCAGGGCGCGGCCGACCTCGAAGCTGGTGGTCGCCTCCGCCCCCACACTGCTCGCCAGGGAACGGGCGCTCTGCCGCTGCACCCCCAGCGCCAGCGGGCCGGCATCGCGCTCGGCATACCCGTCGATTTCCGTGTTGATGTAGCGCAGGCCCAGCCGCGGCCCCAGCGCGAAGCGCCCGACCTGCGCCGTGTAGCCGCCGGCCACCGAGAAGGCATAGGTGCGCCCGTCCGTGTCGGCGTTGGCGGTGGGGAAGAAGGAAAAGCCGGTGGTGCGGTCGATGTCGCCGTAATGGTCGAAGGCGACGCTGCCCGCGATGGCCAGGGAAAAGCCCTGCGCCTCCGTCACCGCGTGCAGGCCGATGATGTTGCTGGTCATGCCGACCTCGCCCTGCCCGCCTTCGAGGTTGGCGTGGCCGCGCGCCACCCCCACCGACAGCCCGACACGGGAGTGGGTGTCGATGGCGTACTCCGCCCCGAAGCCGCCGACCTGGGTGTTGTAGCGGAAGCCCGCCTGCTCCGTGTTGCCGGCCAGCCGGCCCCAAGAGGCATCGCCGATCAGGAAGGCCGACAGCGGGCCGTCCCCGACCCGCTCCGACCGGGTGCCGGAGGCCGTGCCAAGCGCCGTCCCCATCACGGAGCCGAGAACCGCGCGATGCCAGCCGCGCGTGACCTCGAAGGCCAGTTCGGGCTGCATCGCCACCGTTTCCGCCGCGTCGTTCAGCGCCAGCACGGCCCCCTGCATGAACTGCGCGATCAGCAGGTGGGCGGCCTGGGTCGGGTGGATCTCGTCCCAATAGACGGTCTGGTTCGCCTGCGCCTCGGTCGCGCACGCGCCGGTGGCCGCGTTGTCGGTGATGCAGGGCGTGGTGATGTTCGTGAATCCGTACGCCCCCGGATTGGCCGCCACCGCACGGTACAGGCCGTTCACGTCGGCCACGATGATCTTCACGCCGGTCCGCTTCTCCAGGTCGTTCATCGCCTGGATGAGCTGCGCGTTGTGCGTGGCGGTCACGGAGTTCAGCAACGCCGCCCGGTCCGTGCTGCGCGTGTCCGGCACGTTGCCGAGCTCCGGCAGGTTCGGCACCAGGAAGGTGCGCCCGCCCAGCGCCGCCAGCCGCTCCACCGCCGAAACGATGTTCCCGACGGTCTGCGAGATCAGCGGGGCCGGGTCCTGTCCCACGGCGACGCGGTTGAAATAGTCGTTGCCGCCGGCCCACACGGTGAAGATCCCGTCGCCGCGCCCGCCCGGTCCGGTCAGCGCGAATTGTCCGACCTGCCCCAGCACGCCGGGCACGTTGCTCTGCGACAGGGTCCCCGTCTCCGCACCGCCGTAGGCAAAGTTCGTCTTCTGGTCCGGCTGGGTGCCGACCAACGGCGCGAACCGCTCCACCCACACCGGGCCGTTGGAAAAGCGGCCGTCGAAGTAGGGCGGGCTCTTCGGGATCAGGCCTTGGGTCAGTTCAAAGACGCGCCCGGTGTCCGACAGGCTGTCGCCGAACACGAACACCTTGTCGAAGGGCACGGCCCCCGCGGGCACGGCCCCCATGGGCGATGCCGCCAGCACCGCGGCGCCGACCGCCACCCGAACTGCGCGCATTGCTTCTCCCCCGCCGTTCGATCCCCCTTGCAACAGCGGGAGCCGGCGGGGTGCGGCGCCTTCGAGGGCGCTACCGCCTTTGCGCAGGGATGAGAAGCCGATGCCTTGCGTTCACCCGAACGTGGGTCGTCCGTGCATGGGTCGAGCCCATGGAGGAAGCAGTCCTCGAACCTGGAACGGGCGGTGCCAGCCATGGCCCGCCCGCCTTTTTCATGGTCAGCCGCGGAAGTTCAGCAGGCTCGGCGCCTTGTCGATGATCTCCTCCAGGATCAGGGAGGCGGTTTCCAGGTCGCGTTCCAGGTCGGCGCCCAGCTTGCCGGCGTAGGTCGGGCGCTTCAGCTTCTCGTGGGCGTCGTGCAGGCTGCGCAGTTCCGCGACGAAGATCTCGCGGGCCCCCATGGGCAGAATCGGGTTGGCCGACAGCACGAAGAAGAAGCGCATGCTGGCACGCACCAGTAGGGCCAGCATCACCGTGTCCAGCCGCTCGAACTGCTCCCGCAGGTCGTCGGAGCGCGTGTCCACGAGGTTGCGCAGCCGCTGCTCGATCAGGATGACGAGCGCCTGGAACTCCCCGACCTTGTCGCGGAAGTCACGATAGGCGCCGAAGCTGTGCTTGCTCGCGTCATGCTCGGCGCGCTGGGCGAGCTTGGAGGCCTCGCGGCACTGCCGCTCCAGTGCGGACAGCAGCTCCTTGACCTCGGCGCGTGTGTATTGGCGCTTGCTCATGGCGGCGGAATGACCTTCGGATCGCGACGCCCGGCCCTATAGCACGAACCGGCACGATGGACCACAAGGGCTTGGCCAGGGCGATCGCATTTGGCCGCCCAACCCGCATCCGCCGCACAACCCCTGTATTACCCCCGCGTTAACCAGTGCAACATCGTGCAACACACGGATGGGATGTGTTGCATGGGAGATGGCAAGGGAGATGGCAAGGGAGGTGAACGGGAGTGGCGAAGGCGCGCGGACTCAGGACGGAGTGCGGGCGTTGATGGGGGCGATGGTATTGAAAGGACGGGAACAAAGCAAGATCGGCGCCGGCCGGCATCAATGATCCGCCGCGGCCGGCTTGCCGCCCGGCCGGCGGACCAGCGGCATCAGCAGCAGCGCGGAGAAGAACACCCCGGCCATCAGCAGCAGGCAGTCGTTGAAGGTCAGCACCAGGGCCTCCCTCTGCACGATGTTGGCCAGCGTCTTCATCGCGGCGGCCTGCGGATCGGCGACCAGCCCGTCGAACTTCGCCGCCAGCCCGTCCAGCGTGTCCTGCACCAGCGGCCGTGCGAGGTTGATGTTGTCCCCCAGGCGGTTCATGTGCAGCGCCTGCCGCTCCAGCAGCACCGTGTTGATCGCGGCCAGCCCGATGGCGCCGCCCAGGTTTCGCATCAGGTTGTAGAGGCCGGAGGCGTTCTTCAGCTGCTCCGGCGGCAGGGTGCCGAGCGCGATGGTGTTGACCGGGATGAAGCACAGCATCAGCGAGAAGCCGCGAACCGCCTGCGGCAGGAACAACTCCCAGAAGGAGGCCTGGTTGGTCAGGTGCGCGTTCAGCCAGACGCCCGTGCCAAACAGCGTCAGCCCAAGGCCCAGCATGATGCGCAGGTCCATCTTCTTCGACAGCGCGCCGGCCACCGGGGCCGACAGGAACTGGAAGGCGCCGGTCACGAACATGATCGTGCCGATCTGCAGGCTGTTGTAACCGCGCACCCGCGCGAGGAACAGCGGCTGCAAATAGACCGCACCATACAGCCCGATGCCGATGATGAAGCTGTACAGCGACCCGATGGCGAAGTTGCGGTCCAGGAAGGCGCGCAGTTCCACGATCGGGTTCCGGTAGGTCAGCACCCGCCAGAAAAAGCCGATGCAGGCGACCGCGGCCACGACGGCAAAGGCGGCCACATACTCGTCCGCGAACCAGTCCTGGCGCGGCCCCTCCTCCACCACGAACTCCAGGCTGCCGAGGAAGGCCGCCATCAGGCCGAGGCCGAGGAAGTCGAAGCCCTTGCGCAGGGCCGGGTTCGGCTTGTCCACGTCGACCAGCGTCCAGACCAGCGAGGTCACGGCGATGCCCGGAATGACGTTGGCCAGGAACAGCCAATGCCAGGAAAAGCTCTGCGTCAGCCAGCCGCCCAGCGTCGGACCCAGCGTCGGCGCCATGGTGGCGACAAGGCCGATCATCACCGACACGCCCGCCCGCTTTTCCGGCGGGAACAGCGAGAAGCTGGTGGCGAACACCGTCGGGATCATCGCGCCGCCGATGAAGCCCTGGAGCGCCCGCCACACGATCATCGATTCGATGCTGGAGGTGAAGGCGCAGGCCACGCTGGTCAGCGTGAAGCCGGCGGCGGCGATGGTGAACAGCACGCGCGTGGAGAGAAGCCGCGCCAGCATGCCCGACAGCGGGATCATCACCACTTCGGCGATGAGGTAGGAGGTCTGCACCCATGAGATCTCGTCGGCGCTGGCCGCAAGGCCGGCCTGGATCTCCGACAGGGAGCTGGAGACGATCTGGATGTCCAGGATCGCCATGAACATGCCCACCACCATGGACATGAAGCCCAGCCAGTCGCGCCCGGTGACCGTGCGGAAGCCGGGCGCGGGTGTGGGCGCGGGTGAAGAAGGGACCGCCGCGTCCCGGCCCGCGGGGAACTGGGGGGATTGGGACCGGGACGCGGGGTCCGCGCCGCCCGCGGCCGCCGGGGGAACGGCCTTGCGGGCGGAAGGGACATCGTCGTTGGTGATGGACGTCATCGGCGCCCTCTCACAGGACGAAATCAATTGAAATGGATGTTACTTGGAAGCGATCGCCTGGCCGGGCCGCAGGGCGCCGAAGACGGCGCCGACGACGGGCGGAGCCTCCTCCGCGCCGCGGGTGTCCACCTCGGCGACGACCGACAGGCCGGGGCGCAGCAGACCGGCCAGCGCGTTGTCGTGCGGCAGGGCGATGCGCACGGGCACGCGCTGGACGATCTTGGTGAAGTTGCCGGTCGCGTTTTCCGGCGGCAGCAGGCTGAACTGCGAGCCGGAAGCCGGCGCGAAGCTCTCCACCTTGCCCACCAGGGCCTTGCCGGGATAGGCGTCGATCTCCACGGTCACCGGCTGCCCTGGCCGCATGCGGCTGAGCTGCGTTTCCTTAAAGTTCGCGACCACATACACGTCGGGCAGCGGCACCAGCGAAAGCAACTGCACGCCCGGACGGGCGTACTGGCCGACCTGGACGCCGCGGTTGCCGACCACGCCGTCCACCGGCGCGCGAATGACCGTGTTGGCAAGGTCGTTGCGGACGGTCTGGAGCGTGGCTTCCGCCTGATGCAGACGCGCCTCCGTCTCCGTGCGGCTGGCGTTCAGCACGCCGACCTGATTCTTCTCCGCCTCCAGCGCGGCGCGGGCCTTGTTGGTCGCGGCCACCGCCTTGCGCAGGTCGGCGTCGGCGGTTTCGAATTTCTGCCGGCTGGCCCAGCTTTCGTTGGCGAGCGCGCGGGTGCGGTCGAAATCCTGCTGGGCGCGGCGCTGCTCCGCCTCCGCGCTGGCGACCGAGGCGGCGGCCTGATCGATCAGCGCGCGCTGAAGCTCCAGCTTGCTGTCAATGGTGCCGAGTGCTGCCTTCTGCCCGGCGACGGCGGCTTCGGCCTCCGCCACCTTGGCTCGGAAGTCCTGGTCGTCCAGCACGGCGAGCACGTCGCCGGCCTGCACCTGCTGGTTCTCGGCGACGCGCACCTCCCGCACATAGGCGGACACCTTGGGGCTGACCACGGTGATGTCGCTGTGAACGTAGGCGTTGTCGGTCGATTCGATGAACCGGCCTTCGGTCCACCAATGCCAGCCGCCGAACCCGCCGCCCACCAGGGCTGCCACCGCGACACCAGACAGAACGATCTTACGAACGCCCTTTGCCATCGTCTCATCCATCCCATGCGGTCCAGGGCCGCCCGTTCCGGGCTTCGCGCAAACTGAACCGTTCAGTTTAGTCTTGAAGAAAAATGGCCGAGGGACTACCTGTTGTCAAGAGTGAACTGAACGGTCTAGTTTTCACCATAGGGATTGCGGTTCAATGCGGAACGCGCTACGGCACCGGAACGTTGCCCGTAACGTGGCAGGTCGCGAGGAAGGCATGAGCACTCTGGTCGCCCCCACCCCGGAGGCTGGATCGAAGCCGGCCCAGATTCTGGAGGCAGCGGGCAAGCTGTTCCTGGAAAATGGCTATGGCGCGGTCAGCATGGACGCGGTCGCGAAGACGGCCAACGTGTCCAAGGCGACCCTTTACGCCCATTTCGGCAGCAAGGACGAGCTGTTCCGGGCGATGGTAGCCCGCGAGTGCAAAACCTTCACCATGACCACCATCTGGGACGACGCCAAGCGGATGGACGTCGCCGACGGCCTGCGCCTGATCGCGCGGCAGTTCGCCACGATGGTGATGTCGCCCAAGGCGCTGGCCGGCTACCGCGTCGTGGTCGGCGAGGCGCACCGCTTCCCCGAACTCGCCCGCGCCTTCTACGAAGCCGGCCCGGCCCGCACCATGGAGCAGATCACCGGCCACATGGCCGACATCAGCCAGCGGGGCCTGCTCGCCATCCCCGACCCGCAGCTCGCCGCCGAGCAGCTGATCGGCTTGGTCAAGTCGCACACCCACCTGCGCTACATGCTCTGCCTCGCCGACCACCCGTCCGAGGAAGAGTTGAACCGCATCGTCGACGGCGCCGTGAACCTGTTCATCAAGGGCTACGCGCCGTAACAGCCCTTTTCCGTACAGACAGCGACCGAATCCTACAAACCCCGGTATCCGTGCCTTTTCCTGGCCCTTGAGGTCCGACGGCTTTACCGGGCGGCGGCGGTGGTGCAGTATCCCGCGCGCAAGGCGGGCCGGTGCGGCGCACGTGCGGCCATCCGGCACAACACGCCCGAACACAACGAAGTCTTCCAATGGTCGCGGTCCTTTCGAACCACGGGTCGGGCGGGTTGGCCCCGCAACGTCCGCAGCTCACGCTCGGCAGCAAAATCCGCATGATCAACTGGGGGCTCGTGCTCCTGGTCTGCGTCATCACGGGGGTGGGCGTCGCCCTGCTCTATTCCGCCGCCGGCGGAAACTGGAAGCCGTGGGCGCAGCCGCAGCTGGTGCGCGCGGTGCCGGGGGTGGTGCTAATGCTGACCATCGCCGTGATCGACGTGCGGTACCTGATGAAGTCGGCCTACGTGATCTTCGTCCTGGTGCTGATTTTGCTGATCGCGGTGGAGCTGATGGGCCGCATCGGCATGGGCGCGCAGCGCTGGATCGACCTGGGCTTTTTCCAGCTGCAACCGTCGGAGCTGATGAAGCCGGCGCTGACGCTGGCGCTCGCCCGCTATTTCCACGGCGTCTCGCTGGACCAGATCGGCCGCCCGCTGCTGCTGATTCCGCCGCTGATGCTGGTGTTCACGCCGGTGGTCTTCGTGCTGATGCAGCCGAACCTCGGGACGTCGCTGCTGCTGATCATGGGCAGCGGCGCCGTCTTCTTCGCGGCCGGGGTGCGCATCTGGAAATTCCTGCTGGTCATCGGCGGCGGCCTGTCGGCCATTCCGATCGCGTGGGAGTTCCTGCACGACTACCAGAAGCAGCGCGTCTACACCTTCCTTGAGCCGGAGACCGACCCGCTCGGCGCCGGCTACAACATTCTCCAGTCCAAGATCGCGCTGGGCTCCGGCGGGCTGTTCGGCAAGGGCTTCATGGCGGGCTCGCAGAGCCAGCTGATGTTCCTGCCGGAAAAGCACACCGACTTCATCTTCGTCGTGCTGGCGGAGGAGTTCGGCATGGTCGGCGCGCTGACGCTGCTGGCGCTGTACCTGCTGCTGCTGATCTACGGCGTGGTGATTGCGCTGAGCTGCCGCAGCCAGTTCGCCCGCCTCGTCGCGGTCGGCATGACGGCGCAGTTCTTCCTGTATGTCATGGTCAACGTGTCGATGGTCATGGGCCTGATCCCGGTGGTGGGCATCCCCCTGCCGCTGGTGTCCTACGGCGGGTCGGCCATGATGACCCTGATGATCGGCGTCGGCCTGCTGCTGAGCATGTCCGTCCACCGCGAAATCCGCATCCCGAAGAGCGGCGTTACCGACATGTAGCGGGCGGGATTTTCACCACCAAGACACCATTGGTGGTGAATAGCAGCTTAGCGATCGCCCGCCCCGGCGCGGCCTGGGCTGTTCTCGCGCGTCGCGCCTACACGAACAGGTTGAAGCTGCCCATCAGCTTCTGCGTGCCCGTCTGGCCGGTCGGGATGGAGTTCATGCTGGAGATCGCCGAATTCAGCCCGTCCAGCATGGCCTGCTGGCCCGTGGACAGGCTGCTGAAGGGGTTGTCGCCCTTGAGCGGAGCCTTGGCCACCGTGTCGTAGTCCTGGGTATAGCTGCCCATGCTGAGCTGGATGGCGTAGTTCTTCGTGTCCTTGGGCGACTGGCCCTTCTCGCGGGTCAGGCGCAAGGTGTAGTCGCCCTTGTCCAGCGAGAACTCGCCCTGCATCATGCTCTTAAAGTTGTCGTATTCCTTGCCGGCGCCCTTGTCGCTGTCGGCGATGACGGTGCCGAGCTTGGTCATGACCTGGACGCGCAGCCCCTCGTCGCCGATCTGGCCGAGCGTAGCCTCGCCCTTGGTGGTCACGCGGAACTTGTAGAAATCGACCGGGTCGTTGGCGTTCAGCGCGCCGACGACGTTCAGGCGCGTCACGCCCTTGGACAGGATGCCGATGTCCGTCGCCATGCCCGGCGTGTTCAACGAGGACTTGCGCACGTCCTTGCGGTAGCTCTCGACGTTGGCCGAGGCGGCGGCCTGCGCCTCCTTCTGCGCCTGGACGCGCTCGATGGCGGCGTTCACGGACTTGTTGAGGTCCGACACCATCTGGTTGACGCCAGACATTGCGTCCGACATGGCACCCTCTCCCTTTACCGATGCGCAAACTCCTCCACGCCTCTACACTACCCTTTCGTGCGTTAACTTGCGATTAATTTTTCGCCGAAAGAGCGTGGAGGGCTCTCGCCATGCGGGGGAGCACATCCGCAAGTTCCTCGTCCAGGCCGCAGGGCTGGAACAGGCGTTGCGCCGGAAACCAGGGGCGCACGCCGATGCCAAGCTGGGTCCAGTCCCGGAGTCCGAACCGCCAGACCGGCACACCCAGCGCCCCGGCCAATTCGCCCACCGACATGGCCGGCGAAAGCACCAGGTCCAGGTTCGCGATCAGCGCCGCCGTGCCGTCGAAATCATCCCTTAGGTCCAGGTCGGGCCAGCGGTGGATCCGCCGCCCGAAGCGCGCCTCCGCGGCGGCGATCTCGTCCTCGCAGTCGCCGTATTGCAGGGTCACGAACTCCACGCCCGGCAGGGTGAACAACGCCCCCCACTGGTCGAGCGTCGTGTAGGCGGCGCGCCGTTCCTCCGTGACGATCTGGCTGCGCCAGCCGATTCCGACCTTCAGGCCGGGGCCGAGCGCCGCCAGCCGCTCCCGCCAGACCTCCAGCCGGTCGAGATCGGGAACCAGCCAGGCCGGCCGGCCCGGAAAGGCCGCGAGCGTGGGGCGGAACACCCGCGCCAGCGAGCCCATGGGCACGTGCAGGTCGCAATCCGGCAAACGCGGCAGTTCCCGCCCCTGCGCGTCCAGGGACGGCGCCCGCACGGTCGCGGTGGGAAAGGACCGCGCGAACAGCGGCACCATGCGCCGGTCCAGTTCGATCACCACCGCGCGGGCGCGGGCGATGACCTCCCCCACCAGGGAGGCGAAGAGGATGCTGTCGCCCACCCCTTGCTCCGCCCAGACCAGCAGGCGCTTGCCGGACAGGTCCTCGCCGCGCCACGCCGGCACGGGTGGTTGCCGCCCCGCCCCCACCTGCCCGGACGCGAAACGCCAGCCATAGCCCGGCCAGCCGCCGGCCAGATCGCCGCGCTCCAGCCGCAGCAGCGCGCGGTTGAAATGCGCCATCGCCAGATCGGGCCACAGCGCAAGTGCGCGACCGTACAGCCTTTCGGCCTCCTCGCCGCGGCCGAGTTTCTGGACGGCAAGACCCAGGTTGCTCAGCGCCTCGGCATAGGCCGGGTCCAGCACCAGCGCGCGGCGGAACCAGTGGGCGGCCTCCGCGGGGCGGCGCTGCCCTTGCAGCGCGTGGCCATAGTTGTTGTTGGCCGCCGCCTGGGCCGGGTTCAGCGCCAAGGCGCGGCGATGGCAGCGCCCGGCCTCGGCAAAGCGTTCCCGTTCGCGCCATTCATTGCCGAGATTGGACAGCGCCTCCGCCATAGCGGGGGCGAGCGCGACCGCGCGCAGCCACGCGGCCAGCGCGTCGTCCGCCCACCCCTGTGCCTGCGCCTGCGCCTTCAGGGCGATGCCAAGGTTGTTCCAGGCGGCAGCAAGGTCGCTGCGGCGGGCCAGCGCCGCCCGATGGCAGGATTCCGCCTCCGCCGGCCTTCCATGCGCGGCCCTCAGCGCGCCCAGATTGTCGTAGGCCTGGGCAAAGCCCGGCAGCAGCGCGAAGGCCGCCTCGAAGCAGGTCGCCGCCTCCCGGTCCCGGCCGAGGTCGCGCAGCAGCAGGCCGAAGTCGTTGAGCAGAGCGGGGTCCCGCGCGTCGATCCGCAACGCCTCCGCATAGGCGTCGGCCGCGTCCCGCCCTCGTCCCATGGAATGCAGCGCGCCGGCCAGCGCGACCCACGCCTCGCGGAAACCGGGCCGCAGCCTGGCGGCCTGCTCCTGATGGGCGACAGCCTCGGCAAACCGCGCGCCCGCAGCCAGCACGACTCCAAGGTTGTGGTGCGCCTCTGCGTAGTCGGCGCGCAGGGAAATCGCGCGCCGGTGGCACGCCTCCGCCTCGTCGAACCGCCCCAGGGCGGCGAGCGCCAATCCCAGATTGCTGTGGTATTCGGCGACGGTGCCGTCCGCGTGGATGGCTTCCGCGATCAAGGCGACGGCTTCCGCGGATCGGCCCGTCTGGTGGGCCAGCACGCCCAGCAGATGCCGGGCGTCGGCTCGTCCGGGATCCGTCTCCAGCGCGCGGAGGTACAGCGGCTCCGCCGCGTCGAGCGCACCCGCCCGATGGTGCCGCAAGGCGGCGCTGAAGAGATCGTCACCCGTCATGCCGACAGAGTGACGCGCCGGACGGGCCGCGTGCAACAGGCACGGCCCATCCGGCGTACTGCAATCAGTCCTCGCCGTCCTGCATCGCGGGCGGACGCGGCGCGGCGTTGACCGGGGCGGCCAACTGGGCGTCCACCACCGACACCGCCGTCATGTTGACCAGACCGCGGGTCGTCACCGACGGGGTCACGATGTGCACGGGGCGCGCGACGCCCAGCAGCATCGGCCCGACGTTCTGTGCGTCGGCCAGGATCTTCAGCATGTTGAAGGCGATGTTGGCGGCGTCCAGCGTCGGCATGACCAGCAGGTTCGCCTCGCCCTTCAGCTTGCTGTCGGGCAGCACGCCCTTGCGCAGCACCTCCGACAGGGCGGCGTCGGCGTGCATCTCGCCATCCACCTCCAGTTCCGGCATCTCGGCGGAGACCAGCTCGTAGGCGGTGCGCATCTTGCGCGCCGACGGCGTGTCGGCGCTGCCGAAGTTGGAGTGCGAGAGCAGCGCCGCCTTCGGCTCGATGCCGAAGCGCCGCACCTCTTCCGCCGCCAGACGGGCGATCTCGGCCACCTGCTCGGCGGTCGGGTCGGCGTTGACGTAGGTGTCGCAGATGAAGTGCGTGCCCTTTTGCGAGATCAGGCCGTTCATCGCGGCGGCGACCTTCACGCCCTTGCGCAGGCCGATCACCCCCATGATGTGGGCGAAATGGTCGCCATAGCGGCCGGACGTGCCGCAGACCATCGCGTCGGCCTCGCCGCGGCGGACCATCAGCGCGCCGAAGACGGTCGGTTGGGAGCGGACGATGTTCAGCGCGTTCACCGGCGACACGCCGCGGCGGCCCATCAGCTGGCGGTAGACCTCGGCGTAGTTGTGATAGCGCAGGTCGCGGGTGACCTCGATCACCTCCACGTCCTTGCCCGGCCGGATGCGCAGGCCCATGTCGGCGATCATCCGCTCGATGGCGTCCAGCCGGCCGAGCAGGATCGGCTGCGCGATGCCGTCGTCCACCACCACCTGGGCGCAGCGCAGAACGCGCGGGTCCTCGCCCTCGGCGTAAACGACGCGCTTCGGGGCGGTCTTGGCCTTGCTGATGACCGGCTTCATGACGAGACCGGAACGGAACACGTACTGTCCCAACTGGTCGCGGTAGGCGCGGAAGTCGGCGATCGGGCGGGTCGCCACGCCGCTGTCCATCGCCGCCTTGGCGACGGCCGACGACACCTCGATCACGAGGCGCGGGTCGAAGGGCTTGGGCAGGATGTAGTCGGGGCCGAAGCGCAGGTTCTCACCCACATAGGCCGCGGCCACCACGTCCGACGGCTCCGCCTGGGCGAGGCTGGCCATGGCGTGGGTGGCGGCGATCTTCATCTCCTCGTTCACGGTCGTGGCGCCGACGTCCAGCGCACCGCGGAAGATGAAGGGGAAGCACAGCACGTTGTTGACCTGGTTCGGGAAGTCCGAACGGCCGGTGGCGATGATGGCGTCCGGGCGCGCCTGCCGGGCGAGGTCCGGCATGATCTCCGGCTCCGGGTTGGCCAGCGCAAGGATCAGCGGCTTGTCCGCCATGCGGGCCAGCATGTCCGGCTTCAGCACCTTGGCGCCGGACAGGCCCAGGAAGATGTCGGCCCCGTCGATCACGTCGTTCAGGACGCGCGCGTCGGTTTCCTGCGCGTAGGCGTCCTTGTAGGGGTTCATCTCCTCGTTGCGGCCCTTGTGGACGACGCCGATGCGGTCCACCAGCCAGACGTTCTCGCGCCTGACGCCCAGGCTGAGCATCAGGTCCAGGCAGGCGATGCCGGCGGCACCGCCGCCGGTGGAGACGACCTTGACCGTGGAGATGTCCTTGCCGACCAGCTTCAGGCCGTTCAGCACGGCGGCACCCACCACGATGGCGGTGCCGTGCTGGTCGTCGTGGAAGACGGGAATCTTCATCCGCTCGCGGCAGCGGCGCTCCACCTCGAAGCAGGCGGGGGCGGCGATGTCTTCCAGGTTGATGGCGCCGAAGGTCGGCTCCAGCCGGACGATGGTGTCGACCAGCGCGTCGACGTCCTTCTCGTTCAGTTCCAGGTCGAAGCAATCGATGCCGGCGAACTTCTTGAAGAGGACGGCCTTGCCCTCCATCACCGGCTTGGCAGCCATCGGGCCGATGTCGCCCAGGCCCAGCACCGCGGTGCCGTTGGTCACGACCGCGACGAGGTTGGCGCGCGAGGTCAGTTCCGCCGCCTGGGTCGGGTCGTTCGCGATGGCCGTGGAGGCCGCCGCCACGCCCGGCGAATAGGCCAGCGCAAGATCACGCTGGTTCGCCATGGGCTTCGTGGCGACGATCGCCAGTTTACCGGGTTTTGGGTTCCGGTGGTACTCAAGCGCCATCGCGTCGAAGTCGCCGGACATACGTCCTCTCCCCTTTAACTTGTTTCCAGTTAATTTGCCAAGCAAACCCTGCCTACACTCCGGCTTATACCCGAATTGACCGAGCACCGGAATGGGGAAAGGGGCGGCTCATGGAAAGCCGCCCCTTTTCTTTTCGGCAAGATCCTGTCTCTTTCCCACGGGATCATGCGGCCATTCGCATGATCCTGCAACCGTATGCGCAGCAATGTGCCGCCGGGCTGTGCCGAAGCCGCCCGGCGGCCGCAGCGTCAAATGCGGGCCAGAGCCGGCTCCTTGAAGTGCTGCTGGTATTCCGCGACAGCCTTGGACTCGTCGAACTCGCCTTCCATCTTGGCGACAACCACGGTGGCCACACCGTTGCCGATCAGGTTGGTGATGGCGCGGGCTTCCGACATGAAGCGGTCGACGCCCAGCAGCAGGGCCAGCCCTTCGATGGGCAGGTGGCCGGTCGCCGACAGGGTGGCGGCCAGCGTCACGAAGCCGCCGCCGGTCACCGCCGCCGCACCCTTGGAGGTCAGCATCAGCAGGCCCAGGATGGTCAGCTGCTGCCAGATCGTCAGGTCGATGTTGAAGGCCTGGGCGATGAAGATCGCGGCCATCGACAGGTAGATGGAGGTGCCGTCCAGGTTGAAGGAATAGCCGGTCGGGATCACCAGGCCGACGACGTGCTTGGAGCAGCCGAACTTCTGCATCTTCTCCATCATGCGCGGCAGCACGGACTCCGACGAGGAGGTGCCGAGCACGATCAGCAGCTCGTCCTTGATGTAGCGCAGGAAGCTCCAGAGGCTGAAGTTGTACATGCGGGCGATGCCGCCCAGCACCACGAAGACGAACAACGCCATCGTGACGTAGACGCCGGCCATCAGCTGGCCCAGCGAGGTCAGCGACGACACGCCGTACTTGCCGATGGTGAAGGACATGGCGCCGAAGGCACCGATCGGGGCGACGCGCATCAGGATGCCGATCACGCCGAACAGGGCGTGCGACACCTTCTCGAACACGTCCTCGACCAGCTTGCCCTTCTGGCCCATGGCGGCCAGCGCGACGCCGAAGATCACCGCGAAGAACAGGATCTGCAGCATGTCGCCCTTCACGAAGGCGCCGACGACGTTGTCCGGAACGATGTTGGTCAGGAACTCGACCGTCGTGTGGTTCTTCGCCTCGGTGGCGTACTTGGCGACGGCGTCGGCCTTCAGCGTGCCGGCCTGGATGTTCATACCGGCGCCCGGCTTCAGCAGGTTCACCACCAGCAGGCCGAGGCCCAGCGCGAAGGTCGTGACGATCTCGAAATAGAGGATCGCCTTGCCGCCGACCTTGCCGACCTTCTTCATGTCGCCGATCGAGGAGATGCCGGTGACCACCGTCAGAAAGACGATCGGGCCGATGACCATCTTGATCATCTTGATGAAGACGTCGCCCAGCGGCTTCATCTCCACCGCGATGGCCGGATAGAAGTGGCCGAGCAGGATGCCGACCGTAATGGCGCTCAGAACCTGGACCGTCAGGTTGGTGTAGAAGGGTTTCTTCTGTTGCTGCCCGTGGGCGTGCATGTTCGTCTCCTCGTGGCGTTCCTTGGGGCGGGCGTCCGCTCTTGTCGCTCGGTCGGCGGTCGGCCCGGTCATGGGAGACCCCTGTTAGCAAGCCCCGTGCCAACCAGGAACCCGAGGATTCGCAGCGCTCCGAAGCAGGGCTTGCGCGAAAAACCACACGACAGGGCGGGAAAGCCTGTGCGAAAATCCGCACATCGCGACCGGATGTTGCGGTGCAGCACAGCCCAAAGGACCGTTGCTTAGGATCATCCCCATCAGCCGGATATTTTCGAACGCGCCGGACCCACGGGGGGCCGCCGCCCCACCGCCCCACCCCTTCGCCGGCCCCCTCGCGTGGGTGACCGCGGCGCTGGTCGCCAAGCCGCGCCGCATGCTGCTGGTGGCCTTCATCCTGGGAATGCCGCTGGCCGCGGCCCTGGCCGCCGGCTGGACCGCGTCGGTGGCGCACCAAAGCCTGCTGGAACAAGGGCGCGCGCAACTGGCGCTGTACGACGCCAACCTGCGGGCGGAACTGGAACGGCACGCCGCCGTGCCCATGGTGATCGCCCGCGACGCGGAGGTGGCGTCCCTGCTCGCCTCCCCCACGCCGGACCGCGTGGACCGCATGAACCGGAAGCTGGAGGGCTTCGCGCGGACGCTCGGCGCCTCCGCGCTCTATGTCATGGCGCCCGATGGGACGACCATCGCCGCCAGCAACTGGAACAGCGTCGCCAGCTTCGTCGGCCAGAATTTCGCCTATCGCCCCTATTTCCGATCCGCCCTGGAACGGGGGGAAGGCCATCATTTCGCGCTCGGCACCACCTCGCTGGTTCCCGGCTACTACACGGCCCAGAGGGTGGAGGCGCCGCCCCCTGCGGAAAGCCGTGCGGAAAACCGCACAGCGGCATCTCCCCTTGGCGTCGTCGTCCTGAAGGTGGGTTTCCAGACGCTGGAAGAGGCATGGTCGCACGCCCGGGAGAAGCTGCTGGTCACCGACCGCGACGGCATGGTCTTCATCACCAACGTGGAGGGCTGGCGCTACAACGCCCTGCCCCAGCGGCTGCCGGTCACGCTCCCCCAGAGGGCGGAGCCGCCGACCGAGGGCGTGCCCACCCTGCCCTGGGCCTTCGGCGGCGCATCGGACCGCATCGCCCTGCGGGAAGACGGCGTGGAGCAGCGCTTCCTGCTGCAATCGGCCGCCGTGCCGGGCGGCGACTGGACCATCCACACGCTGACCAGCCTGGAGCCCGCCAGCACCCGCGCCCGGCAGGCCGGCCTGCTGGCTGCGGCGGCGGTGGCGCTGGCCGCGCTGGCGGGATACGCCCTGGCGCAGCGGCGCCTCGCGCTGGTCGAACGGCTGGAGATCCAGGAGGAGGCGCGGGCCGAGCTGGAACGCCGCGTGGCCGACGCCACCGCGGAACTGCGCGCCGCCGAAAACGAGCTGACCCAGGCGGCCAAGCTGGCTGCCCTTGGCCAGATGTCCGCCGGCATCGCGCACGAGATCAACCAGCCCCTGGCCGCCATCCGCAGCTTCGCCGACAACGCCGTGGTCCTGCTGGAGCGCGGCCGGTCTGAGTCCGTGCGCGACAACCTCGCGGAAATCGCCGACCTGACCGACCGCATGGCCTCCATCACCCGCCAGCTGAAGGGCTTCGCCCGGCGCGCCTCCGGCACGCTCGGCCCGGTGTCGGTGCAGGCGGCGGTGGGTCAGGCGCTGGCCTTGCTGGAGGCCCGGATGCGGCGGGACGACGTGGCCGTGGTCGCCGATCTGCCGGCCGCCCCCGTCTGGGTGATGGGCGAGGACGTGCGTCTTCAGCAGGTGCTGGTCAACCTGATCAGCAACGCCGCCGACGCCATGCGCACCGTGCCCCGCCGCAGGCTCGGCATCGCGCTGGCGCTGGAGGGGGAGGACGCGCTATTGACCGTCCGCGACGTCGGCACCGGCATCGCCGAATCCGACCTGCCCCGCCTGTTCGTGCCCTTCTTCACCACCAAGGAGGCCGGCGACGGTCTGGGGCTCGGCCTGTCGATCAGCCACGGCATCGTCGAGGATTTCGGCGGCGCCCTGACCGCGGCCAACCACCCCGATGGCGGCGCCGTCTTCACCATCCGCCTCAAGCGAACGGAGTCCCCCGCATGACGAGCGCCGGAAGCGTTCTCTTCGTCGACGACGAGCGCGCCGTCCGCCTTGCCGGGCAGCAGGCGCTGGAACTGGCCGACTTCGAGGTCACCGCCTGCGACGGGGCGGAACGCGCCCTTCGCCTGCTCGGCCGCGACTGGCCCGGATGCCTCGTCACCGACGTGCGCATGCCGCAGATGGACGGGCTGGAACTGATGGAGCGCGCGCTGGCGCTCGATTCCGAACTGCCGGTCATCCTGATCACCGGCCACGGCGACGTGCCGATGGCGGTGGAGGCGATGCGCCGCGGCGCCTACGATTTCCTGGAAAAGCCCTTCCCCTCCGACCGGCTGGTGGAGGTGGCGCGGCGCGCTGTGGAAAAGCGCCGGCTGGTGCTGGAGAACCGCCGCCTGCGGGACCAGCTGTCCGGCCAGCCGGCGGGCGAGAGCTACCCCATCATCGGCCGCACGCCGGGCATCGAGCGGCTGCGCACCACCATCGCCTCCATCGCCGACACCGACGCCGACGTCCTGGTGCTGGGCGAGACCGGCACCGGAAAGGAACTGGTCGCGCGCGCCCTGCACGCCGGCAGCCCGCGCCGCAAGCACCCCTTCGTGGCGCTGAACTGCGGCGCCATGCCCGAGGCCATCTTCGAAAGCGAGCTGTTCGGCCACGAGGCCGGCGCCTTCACCGGCGCCGCCAAGCGCCGCGTCGGCCGCATCGAGCACGCGAGCGGCGGCACCCTGTTCCTGGACGAGATCGAAAGCATGCCGCTGTCGCTCCAGGTCAAGCTGTTGCGCGTGATCCAGGAGCGGGTGGTGGAGCCGCTGGGCTCCAACGAACAGATCCCCGTCGACCTCCGCGTCGTCGCCGCCACCAAGGTGGACCTGCGCCAGGCCGCCAGCGAGGGCAAGTTCCGCGAGGACCTCTACTACCGCCTGAACGTGGTCGTGGTGACCATCCCGCCGCTGCGCGAACGCCGCGACGACATCCCATTGCTGTTCCAGCACTTCGTCCTTCAGGCCACCGCCCGCTACAACCGCGACCCGCGCGCCCTCACCCCGGCGCAGAGCCAGCGGCTGATGACCCACGGCTGGCCCGGCAACGTTCGCGAACTCCGCAACGCCGCCGACCGCTTCGTCCTCGGCCTCGACGACGCCCTGGCCGCCCCGTCCGCGGGAACCGGCGCAGCTCCCGCCGGCACTGGCCTGTCCCTGGCCGAACAGGTGGACCTGTTCGAAAAAAGCCTGATCGAAAGCGAACTCGCCCGCCACAAGGGCAGCGTCAAGGCCACCATCGAAGCGCTGAACGTTCCGCGCAAGACCTTCTACGACAAGCTGAAGCGCTATGGCCTCAGCCGCGAGGATTTCGTGGAATAGGACCGGGTGGCCCGACACACGGGCCTTCGGGAATTCGCCACGCTCCCTGGCGCATGGACGCCATGCTTTTTCGGAATCCCTCCTGGGTTGCGAAAGATTGTATGGCGGCGACTTCTGTCCTAAGGTTAGGATCCGGGAATCCAGGAGCTGGCGACATCGTTGTGATCACGAAGGCACTGCCGTTGCGCGTTTTGACGCTTTGTGCCGCGTGGTGACCGCCCGTGATGGCGTCTTCCCACATCATCGTCGGCGGGGCGACGTGGTTCTATGTGTCGACACGGATGGGGTTGCCGTTCGACGCGGTGGCGCTGGGCGTGGCGGTGGTGGGGGCGCTTGCGCCGGATGTGGACCATCCAAAATCGACGCTGGGGCAATTGGTGCGCCCGCTGTCGCTGGTGGTGTCTTTGGTCTTCGGCCATCGCGGCATCACCCATTCGACGCTGGCCATCGTCGCGTGCCTGTGGGTTCTGCTTGAATATTCAGCCTATTCGCACCTGACCCTTCCGTTTCTGGTGGGCTATCTCACCCATCTTGCGGGAGATCTCCTGACGCCGGCCGGCCTGCCCTTGCTGTGGCCGATCAGGCGGCGGCGCAACTTCGCCCTGCCCATCCTGAAGACGGGCGGCTTTTCGGAGCAGTTGGCGGTCACGCTGCTGGCGGGCTGGATGATTTCCGGCCTGTTTCCCTGCGGCGGGTGGCCGGACCTTCCGATCGACCGGCCCTGGCGCTCGGTCGTGGCCGCGGCACACGGCTATTTCGGGGAGACCGGCAAGGAATCAGGCGGGCCACCCGTCCCGGCCCGCAAGCCTCCGGACGCCGGACGCGTCCGGAACCTGAAGGGATGAAACCTCCCGATCAATCTGCCGATCAATGGATCGGAATCATCACCAGCGGGCGCGTGTTGATGAAGCTTCCGCTGGAAGCGTGCATGGCGTCGGTGGCCAGAAACAAAAGACCGACCGTAAGGGCGATCGCCACGACGGCGCTCACGCTTTCGGCGCCGATGGGGTGGCTTTTCTCTTGCGAACGCTTGCTCATGGTGCCCTCCACGCGGTTCGTGAGTGCAGCAGCATTCGAGTAAACTATCAGACGCGGATACCCACGCGCTTTTGCCAATTCTATCTAACCCTTTTGTAAATTCCCATAGGCTTATTTGCCGAATACTCAGCGTATCGTTCGTGCGATCGTCGGAAGGAGGATGGCTCCGGTGCGATCAAACTGGTCGAAAGCCGATCGGGGCAAAATCCATTGGGCCGAATCCCGCCCAGCACTTGCATCGCCGGTATAACCCCGATGCGGAAGGCAACAACGACGGCAAAGGCCTGTTTTTCGAGTTGACGGGCTCGTCCGGGTTCGTCGGAACTCCAGACCATAGGTGCTTCCATGGAAACATTCGAGGCGGAGACCATCGACACACTTCGTCAACGCCATGCTGAGCTTGAAGCCATGCTTCGGGCTGAGTATGGCCGCGCAAGACCGGACGACATGACTTTGAAGCGCCTGAAACTGGAAAAGCTGTACATCAAGGAACAGCTGGATTGGAAACGGCTCCACTGAAAGCGGCTCAACGGAACACGAATCCACCGGGCGGCCCCGCCGGGCTGCCGGCCGAAACGGCCCGATAAGAAAGGGCGCTCCCGCCGGAGCGCCCTTTGCGCATTCCAGAGTTCCGGAAAGGATGCCGCTCAGCCCGCTCTGCCCTCGCCCGCCCCGCCCTGGTTGTGGCGGTGAGCGTCTCCGTCGCCCACGGCCGTGGCACGGGCGCGCTCCACCTCGATGCGCATGCGGGCCGCCGCGCGCATCAGGCGGTCCGTGGCGTCCAGAAGATGGTCGAAGCGGTCCGGACTGTCGGTCGTCAGAAAGGAATCGAAAACGGTCAGAAAAGACGCGATGTCGCGGCTGACCCGCCAGCGCAGGTCAGGGTCGATCGGCGAAGCGACCGGGCGACGGTCGGCCGGAGCCGGAGCCTGTGGAACGGGGCGGGCCGGCGGAGATGAGGACGGCGATGGGGACGCCGGAGATGAGGGGCCGCTTTCCACCCGCGGTGCGGCGGCCGGGGCGGCCTGTTCACCATCCGGCGAGCGGTTGATGATGTAGCGGATGGCCGGACCGGTGCAGTCGTAATCCCGTGCGATGCTCGCCAGCGATTCCCCCGCGGCGTGGCGCGTGCGGATGGCCGACCATTCGGCATGGGGGATTTTTCCTTTTTCGCGTCTTTTTGCCATCACCCTCACGTCCAAGGCACGCGCATAGTCTCCGATGGTGCATAGCCGGTCAAAGACCGCGCCCTATGCCGCCTACGACCCTTGTCATAGGAGCAAAGCTCCGCCCGCGACCAGTCGTCGCAGACGGATGCTTCACTGTAACACAGCGATTTTCTTATGGCATATTTTTCTGCCAGAAGACCGCATCTGTGGAAGACCGGCTGCGCAGCGGCCACGCTCTTGGAAACAGGGCCAATTTGCGCAGGAACGGCATCGGGTCGTCCCAGGCCAGCCCCGACTTCGCCTCGCAATGCAACGCCCATGGAGCCCAGACGGACAGCGGCACGCCCATGGACCGGGCGGCGGCCAAATCCTTCAGCAGGTTGCACCAGCCCACACCGGCACGGGCAGGCCCGGCGGCCGGCCGGGGCAGCCCCGCCAGATCGGCATAGACCAGCGCCGGCAGGCTGACGCCCGCCAGGGCGCCGGGGAAGTGCCAGAGATTGAAGCGCGGGTTGACCTCCAGCAGGTACAGCCTCCCGTCCGGGGCGCGCTTGAAATCAAATTTCGCCACGCCTTGCAGATTCAACTGCCTCGTCAGCGCGCGGCCAAGGTCCGCGACGTCCCGCGTGTTGGTGATGGTCAGTGCCGTGGTGTGCCCATAGGCCGCGGGGTAGGTGCGGATTTTGCGGCCGGTGAACTCGCCCGCAATCTCCCCCTGACCGTCCACATAGACGTGATAGCTCTCGATGCAAGATTCGGGGCCGGGCACGATCTCCTGCGCCAGGAAATTCCGCCCCGATGCCACCATCTGCGGCCAGAGCGCGCGCAGCGCCGCAGCGCTTTCCACCTGCCGCGCCTTGCCCAGTTCCCCGATTTCCCGCCATACCGTGTCGCGCCGCGTGGCCGGCTTGATGATCAGCGGGAAGGCCAGGTCGAGGTCGGGCGGCAGCGGCGTCTCCGCCGGACGCAGGTGGCGCGTCACCGGAACCGGCAGGCCCATCCGCTCGGCAAGATTGTGGAACAGGTTCTTGTCGACCAGATTTTCGACCAGGTCCGGGTCAGCCACGACGAAGCGGAACACCCGGCCCAACGCCTCGCGGTAGCGGGAAATGATCAGAAGATGCTCGTCCTCTTCGTAGAAGAGGATCGGCGGCACATCCTGGGCCGCCCCGAACCGCACCAGCCTTTCGACCAGCAGATCGGTGCGGTCGGAAAAGTCCTCCCAGGGCAGCGCGCCGCGCGTGAAGCGCGAACGCGCCGTCGGGGCGTTGCGGGGCGCCACGGCCACGCAAGGCGCCCCGGCAAGGCCGATGGGCCTCAGCAGGTTCATGCTGCCCATGACGAACGCGAGCGGCCTTATGCGGGGTGCGGTTCCCTGGTTCATGCTCATCCTGAGGCTTCACCGGTTGCTTGGGCGGGTCTGCGAGGGACGGCGCCGATCGGCTTTTTTGAGCGCTCTAGTCTTATGTTTTCTTACGCGAACACCACAGTGGCAACTCCGGGCCATAAAGAGAATCCTGCATTCCGAGGGTTCCGTTTGCGATCGGTTCAGCGTGGCGGCGTAAGACACCGGTGCGGCTTGCTCTCCGGTCGAACGATGTCCGGCGCAGATGGCGCTAACCCTCTTGGACGCAAGTGCCAACACCACGGCGACGCTGCGGGATCCCCCGGCTATTGGTGCAGATTCTGGTGATTCACAGCAACCTTCGGGTCGGTCCATGCACTCCGCTCGCCGGGAAGCAGGGCGATGACGATCATGCAGGGTCCCAACCACGTGATCACCGCAGCAGCGGCCAACACCGCCACCCGAACGCGCAGCGGGTACTTTTCTATTGCCGGATCATCTGGAAATTCCTGGTATCCGTCGTCGTTCGAAGACTTTCCGGCTTCATCCAGAAAGACGGGTCTGCCGCCGGAACCTTGGACGTGCTGGCTCATTGCTGCCTCGCCATCATCCTGTTCCACAGCAAAGAAGGCCGCTGTCTTCTGATATAATAATATACGGGCTCCGGATGTGGCTATTTGGATGCGGCCTCCGCGGGCAGCACCGCGTGACTATTCGGGGTTACTCGGCGCAGTAGGCCCGACTGCCGGCGGCCCGCGGCACCCCCAGGGTGAACAGCGCGCCCTCCACCAGCCGCATCAGGTCGTCCCGCGCGTTGCACAGCGGCTGCCGGCCCCACTGGCGGGGATGGGTGAGGATGTAGCAGGGGCCGGCGCCCTGGCGGAAGGCCGGCACCGGGTCCTGCGGTTTCCAGAAGGTGGGGTGATAGGTGTCCGCGACCCGCACCGCGACGGGCTCCATCAGGTCGGCGTCGTAGGCTTCCACATCGATGCCTTGCGCCTTGCGGAAAGACGGATCGGCGAGAACAACGACGTTGGTCACGCCGAGAGCGCGGTTCGCAAAGTCCCCATGGCTGGCCGCGACGCGCAACGGCAGCCCCGTCCGGCGGCGCAGGGCGGCCAGATTGGCGGCGAAGCGGTCCCGCGCCGCGGGAATCAGGCTGTCCACCCGGTCCGCCCGGTTGGCGCCGCGCTCCTTGGCGACCGTCGCCAGCTCTTCGTAATGATACCCCACCTCGTGCCCCGCCTCGGCGAGCCGGCGCATGATGCCGACATCGATGGTGGACAGGCGGAAGAAGTAGGAGCCGCGGGCTCCCATCCGCTCCTCGATGGCGGCGAACGCCAGGCACAATTCCGGGCTGCTGTCGATGTCGTGCCGCAGCACCAGCAGCCGCCGGCCGGCCGGATCGTCCCCCAGCCCCTCCCCGACCAGCTGGCGGAAGGCGCCGACCGGCACGCCGCGGTACGCCATGTCGCGGGCAAGCCGGAGCAGCCGCTCGTAGTCTCCCATGCGGTCGGGCATCAGATAGTCGCGGTACAGCCGTTTCCAGACGATCCCGATCATGGCCGCTCCTTCGTCGGTCCACCGACCAAGCCGGACGGGTCGGTCGTCGACGCCACACGGTGGTCTGACGCCAGCACCTGCCGATAGAGCTGCACCAGCGCCCGCTGCTCGTTCGCCCAGCAATAGCGGGCTTGCACGGCCTCACGTCCCCGCCGGCCCATGGCCTCCGCCTCCTCCGGGTGGTCGAACAACCATTCGATGGCCTTGGCGACGGCGGCGGTGTCGCAGGGCGGCACGCACAGGCCGCAGCGATGCTCCTCCACGATGCTGCGCATGTAGGGGAAGTCGGCGGTGATCAGGGGCAGCCCGGCGGCCATGTACTCGTACAGCTTGACCGGCTGCGCCTCCTGGTAGTTGCGCGTCGGATGGTAGAGGACCAGCCCGAGCCGCGATTCTCCCAGAAGGGCCTGCACGCCCGCACGGTCCAGCCGACCGCGATAGTCCACCCGCGGCCAGCCCGGCAGGGCCGCCATGCGGTCCCGAAGCTCCGTCGATTCCATGCTGCCGGCCATCAGCAGCCGGGCGTCGGGCGCGCGCTCCACCCGCCCGATGGCCTCCACCACCTCCACCGCGCAACGGCTGGCGGTGATGGTGCCGACGAAGGCGACGCCCCGCCGGTCGGCGTAGGGCTTGGCCCCGCCACCGTTACTGCCGCCGTCGCCGGGAAACTCCGTGGTCAGCGCGAAGTTCTGGACCAGCGCCGTGCGGTGCGCGGGGAAGCGTTGGGCGATGATCGGCGTGGCCGCCACGATCCCCGACATCGTCCGGCCCGCCAGCCACTCCAGCCCGCGCGCGACGCCGGCCAGCACCGGGCGCAGGCGCTCCGGTATCCAGGCGCGGGTCATCAGGTCGCGCGGCAGGTCCTCGTGCACGTCGTAGATGACCTTTTTGCCGAGCAGGCGGAGCAGCAGCCCGCCGGGGATCAGTTCCGGGTCGTGGAAGTGGTACACGTCGCCCCGTTGCCGGATGGCGGCCCGCAGGACCGACACGGTCGTCCGCAGCAGGCGCGGCACGAGGCCGGGGCGGCGCATCACCGCCACGATGTCCACGCCCTGGCGCCGGACCGGGCTGCCGTCCGGCGTGACGAACCGGTTGTCCGGAATGACCAGCGACACGTCGTAGCCGGCCTGCGCCAGGCTGACGCATTCCTTTGTGAAGATGCGGGCGTCGTCGGCGAAATGGGTCGTCGTCAGGTGCACGACCTTGACGCGCCCCGAACCCGTCAGGCTGTTTCGCATGAGATGGAATCTCCCCATCGTCCTTCCGGCGCATCGTCCAAAATGACGGATCGGCCCATGGCGGACCGCACCGAAGGGGCATGTTTGCTTTCTTATGCTTTTTGCCGCAACATCGTTATCGAATTACGCAAAAACACCCGCCCCCGCCCCCTCTGCTCCGGCCGGCATTCCGGGGGTATACGACCGCGCACCGCCGTCATCCCTTTTCGAGCGGGATGCTTTGCTTTCCGGGCGGCAATGATAAGACTACTTAAAGACGCGGCCTTCCGGAACGGCAGGGGATGCAGGGTATGGGAGCAATGATCGACGCGCAGCCGGAGCGGCGCTCCCCTCTCCGCGATCACGGCTATCACGCCGCCCCCCGGAGCGCCGCACGCCCGGCCCTGAATCTCCGGGGCGGCCTGCGCGCCCGCATTCTGGACGATGTGCTTTCGATCGAGACCAGCTTCATCCTGTTCGTGTTCGCCGGCCGCTACAAGATGCTGCCCGAGTTCCAGGGTTCGCCGGTCGACCTGACGCTCCTGTTCTTCATCCTGGCCGTCGGCCTGATCACCTGGGGCGTGATGTCCCGCCGGGTCAGGCCCCTGGCGCTCGACGCGCCGAACATCCTGATGCTGGCCTTCACGGCCTTCGGCGTCGCCAGCGTGTTCTGGTCCAGCCTGGAGCCCAAGAATGTGGACAAGGCCTGGCGCTTCGTCCTGCTGGGGGTCAGCGGTTACTTCCTTGTGGTCGTGCTGGCGCAGGACGTGGTGCGTCGGCAGCGGCTGATCCGGCTGATGATCGGCTTCAGCGTGGCCCTGCTGCTCTACTACGCCTTCTACCGCTGGGTCGTCGGTGTGGATCCGAACGGCATGGAGAACGCCGGGCGGGTCAACGGCAACAACTACATGGAATATGGCGCGCACGCCGCCATCCTGTTCTATGCCTGCCTGTCGCTGGTCATCCTGGGGCCGCGCCGACAGGTGCCGCTGGCGATCGGCGGCGCGGTCGTGGCGCTGTTCGCGCTGCTGCTGATCGGGGCGCGCGGCTATCTGCTGTTCGCGCTGTTCAGCATGGTGCTGGCCGGCGGCAGCCTGCTGATCTCCCGCCGCCGCTTCCTGACCGGGACCAAGCGCCTTCTCCTCCTCGTCACGGCGCTGGTCGTGCTCGGCTGGGCCGGCTACATGGCGCTGATCGCGGTCCAGGGAACCAGCGGCGCGTCGCAGCAGCTCTACACGCTGGAGCGGATCCGGCTCCAGACGTCGAACGAAAGCACCCACTCCCTGGACATCCGGGCGGAGGCGCAGGACCTCGCCTTCCGGCAATGGTTGGTGCGCCCGCTGGTCGGCTGGGGCATGGGCGAGTTCCGCCTTCAGCACAGCCTGGACTACCCGCACAACCTGTCGCTGGAAGTGCTGATGGAAACCGGGCTGGCCGGGGCCTGCCTGTTCTTTCCCGTGCTGATCATGGGTGTGGCCGCGTGCATCCGCATGGCGCGGGACCGGAGGCTGAGCTGGATCGACATGACCATCGCCCTGCTCTTCCTGACGGAGTTCATTTCGCACACCACGGTGCAGGGCTACCTGCCGGACGACCGCATCTACTTCGCCTACATCGGGCTGATCATGGGATGGCGCTGCTCGATGCGGCGCCCCACGCCGGAACCTGGAGCCCGTACGGACGACACAGGCATGCCGCGGCGTCCCGTGCCGGTCCCCGTCGCCCGGCCGGGCGCCTACCGGTTGCGGTGACCGGCTCCCCGGATTTCCAGAAGTTTGCGTTTCAGGAGTTTATGGCGCGGAGCAGAATCTCGTAGAGGCCGATCCGGCGCAGCCCGTTCTTGATCGCGGCGCGCAGCGGCGCCGGCATGCTGCCCAGGCGGCGGGGTTCGATCCCCGCCCGGCGCGTCTTGGCGAAGGGGATGGCCTCGTCGTAGGCGACGCGCCGCACCGACAGCACCTGACGTTCCGTATCCAGCACCATGTAGGTGGCCCGGTGTTCCGCCGTGCGGGGTTCGCCGATCGTGCCGGGGTTGATCAGGTAGTAGGAGCCCGGCCGCAGCGCCACCTCGTCACCGCCATGCGCCAGCAGCGCGCCGTCGCGATACTCGTGCACGGCCAGCCGGTGCGTATGGCCATAGGCGCAGACGCGCGCACCGGAGGGATGCTTCATCAGCGCCTGGACGCTCAGCAGGCGGCGCTCGTCGTTGTCGAGCCGGACGAGTTCGCAGCCGATGTCGGGATGAAGCGCCCCGTGCACCACGACCAGCTCGCTCCCCACCGTGGCCTTCAGCGGCAAAGCCGACAGCCATGCAACGACGTCCGGGGCCAGCCGCTTGCGCGTCCAGGACACCGCGCGGATGGCACGGGCGCTGAACCCGTCGGTGCCGATCTGGCGCGTCACGGCGCGGTCGTGGTTGCCGGCGATGCATAGGGCTCCGACCTCGCGCAGCAGGGACACGCAATGGGCCGGGTCGGTGTTGTAGCCGACGATGTCGCCCAGGCAAACGATGCGGTCCACGCCCTCGTGCCCGATGGCGTCGATGGCGGCCATCAGGGCTTCGAGGTTGGCGTGGACGTCCGAAAGGATGGCGATCTTCATGGGTTCGAACCCGGATTCATACCGTCGGGCAGGGAGCCTCGACCGGCTCGTAGGACAGGTGCTCCACCGTGGCTGGGCCGATGTTGAACAGCGCGTCCAGGATGCTCAGCCCCGGCACGAAGTCCCCCTGCGCACGGGCGTAGGGCCGCGGCTTGTATTCGCGCACCTGCAAGTCGATCCCGGCCGCGGCGAACTTTTCCGGGTGCTGGTAGTTCTGCCCACCGGCCCCGGAGAAGTAGGTGCCGCCGCCGACCGCCTTCACGAGGTCGATCAGCCGCTCGTCACTGCTGGACGTGACGCCGAAGGCGCTCGACAGCTCGAACCGGCAGGACAGGCCGAGATACTCTGCGATCACCGCCGCCGCCCGCATGTTGAACACGGCCAGCGACTCCGTCTCCGTGCCGAAGATGGTGTCGACCAGCGCCATCACGGGGTCGAAGTACGGTCCCTTGCGGTAGGTATGCAGCAGCGTCGCCCGATGCTGGCGCCGCCAGTCAGTGTCGGCGAAGACGACGTCCTTGATCAGCTGGCGCTCCACCCGGCGTACCGGCGCCGACAGCCAGTCGCCGCCGGACGCCGAATGGATCTTCGTGCGATGGACGTAGCTGCGCCCCTGCGGCAATTGAACGTCATCAAGGAAGACGAACACATCCGCATTGGCGATTTTCGCGAAATAGCCGAGCCACGGGAAATAGTTCGGCTGGTGGATAGCCACCCTGGCGTTCCGGTCGGTCATGTCGCTCCCGGTTTTTGATAGGGATTTCCAAGACAAAAAAGATTCACCACCAAGACACCAAGGCACCAAGATCAATTAGGCATGCGCGTCGGCGCTGTTTGGCAGTCCGGCCGGCATGCAGCACTTGGTGTTTTGGTGCCTTGGTGGTGAAAACCCGCAGAGTTGCCCTCGCCTTTTCAAATCCGATACGTCACGTCGTCGGAGACCAGCATATCGGCGAACACTTTCGGGAAGTTCCCGGTCATGTAGCGGCGGAGCTGGTCGGTCCGACGGTCGCGCAGGGCGGTCCAGAACTGGTCGAGCGTGTTGACGCCGCCCCACCATTCGGGATGCAGCAGAAGCTGCACGCTCGGCCGCCCCTCATCCAACCATCCCATCAGCGTGTCGTAGAAGGCGAAGCTGCGGCGCGAATCCGACAGGTAGGAGTCGCAGGCAAACAGGCGGGCGTCGTAGGCGCTGAGGAAATCCGTGTAGCGCCGGCCCAGCACGCCGCGCGACGCGCGGTGGAAGCTGATCGTGCGGTCCAGCGGGATGACGCAGCCGCTGACCCAATCAAGCGTCCTGGCAATGGCCTGTTCGTCGGTGCCGGTCAGCTGCTCGTCGATGTGCAGGCCGACGCAGTGCCCCATGCCGCGAAGCGACCGGATGATGCCGAGCGTTTCCGGCACGAAGAAGGAATAGGTTTCCGCGTTGAACTGGAAGAAGAAGTTGCCGCGCACCCCATGCTCGTGCTCGATCTCGCCCAGACGCATGGCCATGCCGGGCGAAATGTCGACGTCGTGCCGCAGATAGAAGTGCGGACCGCGCGCGGCCGAATCGTTCGCGAGGTAATCGGCGAAGGTGGCGAAGCGGTAACCCCTGTCCAGGGCGTTGACCAGGATGTGGCGGAAGGTGTCCTCGCCAAAATCGGGTTGCGCACCACCGTACGGAAGCGCCTCGGCCGGACGACGCTGACGCCGCTCCCGGGCTGGCGGGTCCGCAACGATCAACTCGGTGGCGGGAAAGAGTGCCTGGTTTTCGTCCGGAATCTTCATCGCACAACCATTTCATCAGTGGACGACGGAAGCGGTGCAGCGTTTCTTTTCGACAGGGTCGGCGCCCCTTGCGGCCATGCCCGCGGGGTCGCTCCCAACCCGTCATCGGCTGTGGTCTTTTCCCTCCCAACTCTTTGTCATATCGTCCATTTTGCAGATCCTACTTTCGGTTTTGGGCATCAGCAAGGATGCGAAAAGATAAATACACAATAGGATGAGAAAACCCGAAAAAGACGGATGGCGCCCGGGCCTACACCGCGCAGACCGCGGCCCGCCCGAACACGTGTTCGCGGTACCAGTCGTGGGTGCGCTGCACGCCGCTGCGCAGGTCGACCTGGGAGCGGTAACCCGTGGCCTCGATGGCCCTGGTCATGTCCGGCGCGCGGCGCGGCGGGGAGCCCGGCGTTTCCGGCAGGGCGACGATGGGGTTGGCGCGTCCGACGACGTCCAGGATGACCTGTGCCACGTCGCCGATCCGCACTTCCGGCGTCTGGGTGCCGATGTTGAAGGTCTGGTTGGCGCAGGCCGGCAGGGTCGCCATGCGGATCAGATATTCCACCGCGTCGTCGACGTAGCAGAAGGACCGGCTGTGTCCGACGCTCGCCACCTCCAGCGGTGCGCCGTCGTCCAGCCCGTGGGCCTTCTCCAGCAGCTGCGGGATGACGTGCGACAGCCCCATGCGCGGGCCGTAGACGTTGTGGAAGCGCACGATGGTGAAGGGCACGCCGGAGAAGCGGCACATCGCCTCCCCATACAGCTTCGACAGCATGTAGGAGGTGCGCGGTTCGGTCAGGTCGCCGACGGTCAGCGGCGTTTCCTCCGGCGTCGGCACCGGAATGCCGAAATACTGGAGCGTCCCGGCGTAGATCTCGCTCGTCGAGGCGAAGACCAGCCGCCCCAGATGCTCCTGCCGCCGCGCAATGGACAGAACCGTCTCCAGCATGGCGACGTTGGCCGTCAGCACCTCGTAGGGGCGGGAGCGGACATGCGCCACGCCGATGATCGCCGCCAGATGGAAGATGGCGTCGTAGTCCGTCGCCATCTCCACGGCGACGGAGCCGTCGCGCAGGTCGGCCTCCAGCATGCGCACGTCGGGTTTTCCCAGCAGCGCCTGCAGGGCGTCGTCCCGCACGCCGCGGGCGTGGTTGTCCAGGATGTCCACCGCCCAGCCGCGGTCGGCCAGCGCGCGGGCGAGGTGGTAGCCGATGAAGCCGGCGCCGCCGGTCACGAGTGCCTTGAGCATGGTCATCCCCGTCCGATGCTGATGAAGCGGCAATCCAGGCCGCGAAGCTGCCGGCGCTGCGCGTCCGTCAGCACGTTGTTGGCGTCCACCACCGCGACCGTTGGCCCCGCGCCCGCCAGCCATTCCGACAGGTCCAGGCGGCGGTAGGCCGGCGACGCCTGGGTGAAGACCACGGCGTCGAAGCCCCCATCGTCGAAACTGGCCGCGTCGGGCAGGCTGCCCTGGACCGGCCGGCCGAGTTCCTCCCACCAGGCCACCAGCGGGTCGTGGGCGGTCACCTCCGCCCCGTCCCGCTCCGCCGCTTCGACGAAGGTCTGCGCCGGGGAATGGCGGGTGTCGCCCACGTCCTCGCGGTAGGAGACGCCCAGCAGCAGCACCCGCCGGCCCGCCAGCGACCCGCCGAACAGGGCGCGCAGCTTGTCCAGCGCCACCAGCGGCATGGCCGCGTTGGTCCGCACGGCCTCCGCGGAGAAGGGGAAGGACAGGTCCTCCCGGCCGAACAGGCTGCGCGCCGCCACCGCGCCGAACAACGGATCCTTGGTCAGGCAGTATCCGCCGACGCCGAAGCCGGGCTGGCGCATGTTGGCGTGGGTCGGTCGCGTGCGGACGGCGCCGACGATCTCGAACATGTCGATGCCCACCGCCTCGGCGAAGCGCCCCCACTCCTCCATGAAGGCAATGGTCACGGCGCGGTAGCTGTTTTCCAGCACCTTGGCCGTCTCCGACGCGGTGGTCGAGCCCAGGCGGGTCAGCGGGTAATCCCGCACGTTGATGACCGTGGACAGGAACCGCTCGCAAGCATCGGCAGCCTCCGGCGTCGTGCCGGCGTAGACGCGCCAGTAGTTGACGATGGAGCTGTAGTATTGCGCGCCGGGCATCACCCGCTCGTAGGAGTGGGCGAGCCGGACGGCGGACGGCGGCAGGCCGCGCGCCTCCAGCCCGGCGGCGAGGCGCGGGGCGATCACCTGCTCGCAGGTGCCGGGCGGGACCGTGGTCTCCACGATCACCAGCGCCCCCGGCTTCAGCCGCGCGGCAAGGTCGTCCACGGCGCGCTCCAATCCACCGAAGCGCACCTCCGGCTGCGGGGCGGACCAGTCGATGTCCAGGTTGATGTCCACCAGCACGACATCGGCCAGCGCGAACACCGCCGGATCATCGGTGGCCGTCAGGTTGCCGGCCTCGTGCGCGCGGGCCAGCGCCCGGTCCAGGTCCGGATCGGCGCCGGGGAACGGCATCTCGCCCGCCGCGATGCTGGCGATGCGGTGGCGGCCCGCCTCGTTCGGAAGGTCCACGCCGACGACGGAGTAGAGCGGGCGGCCGGCGCCGTCGCACGCGTTGGCGACCGCCACGGACATGGCGGAGCCGACAAACCCCAGCCCCTGCACGCAGACGACCGGCCGGCTGGTGTCCACGCGGACACCGGTCGTGGTTGCCTGTGTATCACTGACGTTTGTGACACAGACGTTCATGGGCAATCCTCCCCATGCATTCGGAGTGTTTCGGATCGATGCGGATCAGGCCGCGGCGGTCGCGGCGATGAAGCGGGAGGCGAGGACGCGGTAATCGTGGTGCTCCAGCACGAAGCGCCGACCGTTCTGGCCGAATACGGCGCGCTCGGCCGGGGACATGCCGGCCAGCCGGCGGATCGCGTCGGTCAGGGCCGCCGGGTTTTCCGCGGGAACGGTGTGGCCGCACTGCGCCTCGCCCACGAGGTCGTTGCTGGCGTCGCTGCATTGGATGATCGGCCGGCCCGCCAGCATGTAGTCGAAGATCTTGTTCGGCGACACGCCGAACCGGTACAGCGGGCTGCTGGGCCAGGGCACCACCAGCGTGTCCATTTCCTGAAGGAATCGCTGGACGGTCCGCTTCGGGATCACGCCAACCAGATGCATGTTGTCCAGGCCCGACCGTTCCACCTGGGCGCGGAATTCGTCCGCCCCCTGCCCGCCGCCGGCCAGGATGAAGGACACCGGCTCCCCCCGCAGGGCCTTGGCGCTGTCCAGCACCGTCCCCAGCGCGTCGGCCAGATTGATGCCGCCGCAGTAGCCGACCAGGAAATGGCCGCGCTCCCGCTCCGCCCGGATGCGGACGGCGACCGGTTCCGGCAGTTCGCCCGGCCCGGCGCTGAGGAAGGCGGCGGCCGGCACCCCGTTCGGCACATGCACGAACTTGCGCACGTCCAGCCCGCGGCTGGCCATGTAGTCGCGGGCGTTGGGCAGGATCGACACCACCACGTCGGCGTTGCGGTACGCCCAGTCCTCCGCGTGCTGGAGCAGGCGGATGTAGGGATGGTGCGGGGAATAGCCGCCCAGCAGCATCGGCGTCAGCGGCCACAGGTCGTGCACCTCGAACACCAGTCGCGCCCCCACCTTGCGCGCGATCCGCGCCCCCGGATGGATGTCCAGCGGGTAGGTGGAGGAGCAGATCACGATGTCCGGCCGCTCCTCCCGCGCGATGCGGTCGGCGTAGGCCCACAGCTTGCCCACGAAGGCCAGGATGTTGCCGACGCGGCCGATCCCGTTGCCGGCGTAGCGGTGCGTCCGGATCCAGCGGAAGCGGACGCCGTCCTCCTCGGTCACGGCAAGGTCGGCCGGGGCGTCCGGCTGCACGTTCCGCAGGTGGGAGAAGCTGGCCCCCACGATGGTCACCCGGTGACCGTCCGCCACCCATTCGCGGGCGAGATAGAAGGGGCGGTATTCCATCCCCATCAGGTCCGAACCCGCATAGTGGTTGATGAGCAGAATGTTCATCCTGGCGACCTCGGTGCGATGATGGTTCCCGGTTGCGAAGGGCCCGATTGCGAGGAGGGGGCGGCGCCCGTCCGTTCCGCCCGGCACCGGATCCGCCAGACGGCCAGGACGTTCAGCCCCAGCAGGGCGGCGTCGGAGACGACGTAGGCCGCGGTGACGACGATCACGGCGCCGATGGCCGACAGGTCCAGCGCCCAGAGAAGCAGGAGCGTGCCGACGACCGTCAGCAGACGCGCGACCTCCCAGGCGGACATCCAGCGGTTCAGACCGTAGAGATGCAGGCAGGAGGTGGCCTGCGCGGCGACGCCGACGATGCTGGACAGGACGATGATCCCGGCGAAGCGCCCCGCTTCCTCCCACCCCGGTCCGAAGACGAAGCCGAAGATCTCCTCCCCGTACCAGGTCAGGATCAGGCCGGGGGTCATCACGGCGAACAGGCAGGCGTTGAAGATCAGGAACATCAGCCACAGCCGCCGCGGATCCTCGGTCTGAAGGCGGGCCGCGTTGCCCCAGAGGACCTGATTGGCCGCCTGCCCCAGCAGCGCGGTCGGCTGCCACAGCACGCGGTTGGCCAGCGACCACTGGCCGGCCATGGCAAGGCCGTAGAGCGACGGCAGGGCCACGTTGGGAAGCTGCCGCCCCACCCCGTTGACGACGCCGGAGGGTGCTGTGAGCACGGCGAACTGGCGGTATTCCAGGGCGACGCGGCGCAGCCGGTGCGAGGTCATGGTCCGCAGGCTCCGCGCCACAGCGTCGCGGGACTGATAAGCGGCGCGGGCCAGCCCGATGCCGTAGCCCCCGATGAAGCCCAGCATCAGCCCGGTGGCGCCGGGCTCGACGGTGGCGATGGCGAGTTGGCAGACCGCGGTGCCGACCAGCGTCGTGAAGCGCATGCCCGCCACCTGCTGGAAGGCACGGTTGCGCACCAGCCAGCTCGTCGCGACCTCGTGCAGGCCGACCGTCATCAGCGCGACGACCAGCAGCCCGACGTCGACGGCCCGGATCTCCACCCACCGCTGCGGCACCGCGGAGACCAGCAGGCCCAGCACACCGACCAGCAGCGGAACGGCCGCCGTCACCACGATGCACAGCGACAGAAGGTCCCCGGCGGTCTCCTCGTCCTCCGGCATCGGCAGCGCCCAGCCGTAGCGGAGCGAGGCGAGCGGGGTCAGGATGGTGACGATGGCGCCCAAAATGGTGAAGTGGCCGAAGGCCGCCGGGTCATAAATGCGGGTCAGCAGGGGGGACGCGGCGAAGACCAGCACTTGCGCCAGCCCCACCGCGCCCACGATCCGCAGAACGTCGGCCGAGACGCGCCGGAAGAAGGACCCGTGCTGCCGCACGCCGTCCCGAAGCCCCCCGGCGGCCTGTGCCAGCCTGCTCATTCCGCGGCGGCCTGGACGGCCCCAAGGCCGGACAGCAGGCATTCGGCGATGTACCGCTGGTCCTCCTCGGCCAGGTAGGGGTGCATGGGCAGGCTCAGCACCGTGCCCATCAGCCGGTCGGTCACCGGCAATGCCCCGTTACCGGCTGTCGGGTAGTGGCTGTAGGCCTGCTGCCGGTGCAGCGGGCGGGCGTAGTAGACGGCGGATGGCACGCCCTGCTCCTTCAGACGTGCCATCACGGCGTCGCGCATTCCGGAGCGCAGCGTGTACTGCGCCCAGGCCGACGTGCAGCCGGGCAGCAGCACGGGCCGCGCCAGATCGGGCGGCAGCAGAGCGTCATAGCGGTCCGCCACCCGCGCGCGGGCTTCCAACTCCTCCGCGAACAGCTCCAGCTTCTCGATCAGGATCGCGGCCTGGAGCGTGTCGAGCCGGCCGTTCAGGCCGAGACGGACGTTGTCGTACTTGTCCGTGCCCTGCCCGTGCACGCGTAGCGACTTCAGCACCGCCGCCGTCTCGTCGTCGTCGGTGAAGATGGCTCCGCCGTCGCCGTAGCAGCCCAGCGGCTTGGCCGGGAAGAAGCTGGTCGTGGTGATGTCGCCGATGGTGCCGACATGCCGGCCGCGGAAGATGGCGCCGAAGGCCTGTGCTGCGTCGCAGATCAGCCAGATCCCTTCCTCGCGCACGATGGGCTCGATGGCGTCGTAGTCCGCTGGCTGGCCGAACAGGTCCACCGTGATGACGCCGGCCAACGGCAGCCCCTGTTCGCGCGCGGTCAGGATGCCCGCCTTCAGGCTTTCGGGGTCGAGATTGAAGGTGTCCTCGTGCACGTCGGCGAAGATCGGCACGCCGCCCAGCATGCTCACCGCCTCCGCCGTGGCGCAGAAGGTGAAGCTGGGGACGATGACGGCCTGTCCGGGCTTCAGCCTCTTGGCCATCAGAGCCATCACGATGGCGTCGGTGCCGTTGGCGCAGGAAACGGTGTGCCGGGCGCCGCAAAAAGCGCTGAGCCGGCGTTCCAGTTCGCTCACCTCCGGCCCCATGATGTAGGCGCCGTGGTCCAGCACGCGGGTGATCGCCGCGTCCAGCTTCGGGCGGATGCGCTGCTGCTGCCGGGCAAGGTCGATGAAGTCGATCCGGCGGCGCGTGGATGTGGTGTCGGTCATTCGCGGTGTGTTCCTTCAGGAATTCTGGCTGGCATTCTGCTCAAGCGATCCGGGCTTCCTCGACGACCTCCACCAGACGGTCCGGGCCGTCCAGGCGGTAGCGGGTGCCGGTGCGCGGGCAGACGAGATCGGGGCCGAGACGCTCCCCGGCGTGGCTGACCCAGCCGACGCGGCGGGCCGGGTTGCCGACCATCAGCGCGTGCGGCGGCACGTCCTTCGTGACGACGGCCCCCGCCGCGATGAAGGAATAGGCGCCCAGGCTGTGGCCGCAGACGATGGTGGCGTTGGCGCCGATGGTGGCGCCGCGGCCGACGTGGGTCGGGCGGAACTCGTCCTTGCGTTCGACCTCGGCGCGCGGGTTGTTGACGTTGGTGAAGACGCAGGACGGGCCGCAGAACACGCCGTCTTCCAGCACCACGCCGCGGTAGAGGCTGACGTTGTTCTGAATCTTGCAGCGGTCGCCGACGCTGACGTTCGGGCCGATGGCGACGTTCTGCCCGATGGTGCAGTCGCGGCCGATCGCCGTGTTGGTCAGGATGTGGCTGAAGTGCCAGATCTTCGTGCCGGCGCCGATGGCGGCCCCGTCGTCGACGCAGGCGGTGGGGTGGACGAAGTAAGGGGGCGGAACCGGAACCGGCGGCTCCGCCGTGTTCAGGTCCACCGGCGCGCCCGACTTCATGGAACGCTGGGCCGCCTCCAGCACGGCCAGCACGCCGATGCCCTCGTTCACGTCGGTGCGGGGCCGCTTGCCCTCGCGCACGCATTCCAGGAAATGCAGGCACTCCAGCCGCAGCGGCTCGGCCGGCAGCACGTCGATGGGGACGGCGTCGCCCTTGTTCGGCTCCGGCATGCCGTCGCGCCAGTTCACGCTGTGCGGGTAGAGCACCAGCTTCTGGTTCCAGGGCTCGGCGTCGTTGAACACGGCCATGCCCGTGTCACCCACGACGACCAGCTTCTGCTCCTTGTACGGGTGCAGCCACGACACGTGGATGTGGCCGCAGATGCCGTTGCGGAAGGTCATGTGCGTGGTCGTCAGGTCGGCGATGCCGGTGTAGAGGTAGCTGTGGCCGACCGCATGCACGCGGTCCGGCGGGCCGCCGGTCAGCGCCAGCATCATGGAGATGTCGTGGGGCGCGAAGCTCCAGAACACGTTCTCCGTGTTGCGGAATTTGCCGAGGTTCAGCCGGTTCGAATAGATGTAGCGCAGCCGCCCCAGCCGTCCTTCCGCCACCAGCTGCTTCAGCCGCAGGAAGCCCGGATGGTATTGCAGCAGGTGCCCGACCATCACGACGCGGCCCCGGGCCTCCGCCGCCTGCCGCACCACCACTGCGTCCTTCTCGGCGAGCGCCAGCGGCTTTTCGACGAAGACGTGCTTGCCGGCCGCGATGGCGCGGAGCGCCAGCGCCGCGTGCGTCTCTGCGGGGGTGGCGAGCACCACCGCGTCGATGTCGGGGGAGGCCAGCACCGCCTCGAACGGCAGGGCCGGCACCTCGAACTGCGCCGACAGCTCCGCCGCCCGCGTGGCCGAGGCCTCGGAGATGGCCGCCAGCGCGCCCAGGGCGTGGAAGTTGCGGACCAGGTTGATCCCCCAATAGCCGCATCCCACCACGGCAACGCGCACGGGAAGCGGTTCGGCCTTTTCGGGTTCGGCCCTTTTGGATTCGATCGTCATGCCTTGGCCACCACGTTGGCGAAATCGGACAGGAGCCCCAGCGACCCGACGATGTTGCGGGTGTCGACGACCAGCTTCGAGAAGCGCAGGAGCTTGGTGTAATCGACATCGTCGTGATCGGTGACGATCACCGCCGCGTCGTAGCGGGTCAGCGCGTAGTCCTCGAACGGGATGCAGGCCTTGCCGGCCAGCGACGCGTGCTGGCGCGTCGGCGGGATCACCGCGAAATGCGGGTCGTAATAGTCGACCTTGGCGCCGGCGCGGTCGAACAGCTCCATCACCGTCAGCGCCGGGCTTTCCCGCATGTCGGAGACGTTCTTCTTGTAGGCGATGCCCATCACCAGGATGCGCGCGCCCGACAGGCCCTTGCGGAAGCGGCGGTCAAGCTCGTCGCGGGTGCGGTTCAGCACGTAGGACGGCATGCCGTTGTTGACCTCGCCCGCCAGCTCGATGAAGCGGGTGGCGATGCCCAGTTCCCGCGCCTTCCAGGTCAGGTAGAAGGGATCGATGGGGATGCAGTGCCCGCCCAGGCCCGGGCCGGGGTAGAAGGGCATGTAGCCGAAGGGCTTCGTCTTGGCGGCCTGGATGACCTCCCAGATGTCGATGCCCATGCGGTCGTAGACGATCTTCAGCTCGTTCACGAGGGCGATGTTGACCGAACGGAAGATGTTCTCGGTCAGCTTCACCGCCTCCGCCGTTTCCGGCGAGGACACCGGCACGGTGGTCACGAACTGCGAATAGAGCGCCTGGGTCAGGGCCAGCGCCGCGTCGCCGTCGCCGGACACCACCTTGGGGATCCGCGCCGTCTCGAACTGGGCGTTGCCGGGATCCTCGCGCTCCGGCGAGTAGCCGAGGAAGAAGTCCTCGCCCGACCGCAGGCCGGTGGATTCCAGGATCGGCCGCATCACCTCGCTGGTCGTGCCGGGATACGTGGTCGATTCCAGAACCACCAGATGGCCGGGCCGCAGGTGCCGGGCGATGGTGTGGGCCGTCGCCTCCACGAAGGACAGGTCGGGCTCGTGGTGGGGGCCGAGCGGCGTCGGGACGCAGATCAGGATCGCGTCGGCGCCTTCGAAGCAGGCGCTGTCCACCGTCGCGGAAAAGAGCGCGTCGGCGACCACCTTGCCGATGCGGTCGTCCCCGATGTGCTGGAGCGGGCTGCGCCCGGCGTTGAGGCGGCTGACCGTCGCCGCATCGATGTCGTAGCCCACGACCTTGAAGCCGACCTCGCAGGCGGCGAGCGACAGGGGCAGGCCGACGTAGCCCAGACCCACCACCGCGACCGTCGCGGCGCGCTCGCGGAACAGACCCAGCAGGTGTTCCACGTCCGGCTGCCCCGCGCGTCCCGACCGGGAGGAGGTCGCCGGGTCGGCGACCAGCCGGGCCGTCGATCCGTCATCAACCGCTTTCAAGGCTGTGCTGTCGAACTGGTGCATATCGCGTTTCCTCGCGCTGGCGGTTGCCGCGGGTTCACCCGGCGGCGTAGGTGATGTTCTTGTTCTTGGGCCTTGTTTTTGGGCGCGTGTTTGTTATCGGTTTTCTTATCTTATTTTATCGCGTCGCCGTTTTCGGCGGCGAAATCGGCCGGATGCGGCCGGTGTCGGGCTAATCCGGGATGGACGCGGGCTTCTCCGCATTGCGGAAGCGGTCCGGAAGAGAGCCGACGGATTGGGAATCCGTGAGCAAAGGATTGGCGGGAAGACCCACGCCGAAGATGCCCAACACCCCGCGGATCACCCAGACGATGTCCTGTGCCAGGCTGCGCCGCGGGAAGTAGGACAGGTCCATCCGTGCCTTCGCCGGGAACAGGACGCGGACGTAGAACTCGTGCGGGTCGCTGCGTTCCGGGAACAGGGCCTGCTCGTTGCGGAAATGGACCTGGTTGGGGCCGAAGATGCCGGGCCGGTGGTCAAGCACGGCGCGGTACGGCCCCTGGAAGCAGTCGGCGAAGTCCAACGTCTCCGGCCGCGGCCCGACGATGGCCATGTCGCCCCTCAGCACGTTCCAGAGCTGCGGCACCTCGTCGATCTTTGTGCGCTCCAGGAAACGGCCGACGCGCGTCATCCGGTCGTCGTTCTTCAGCGTCACCGCGTAGCCGCCCGTCCCGTCATGGAACTTGCGGAACTTGTAGAGGCGGAAAAGACGCCCGTGCTGGCCGAGCCGGTGCTGCGAAAAGAAGATCGGCCCCGGCGAGTCCAGGCGGATGGCGATGACGACCGGGATCAGGATGGGCAGGAAACAGAGGATCCCACACAGGGCGACCGTCACGTCGAAGACGCGGCGCAGCAGCGCATCCAGGCTCACGCCCGCGGCGGGGCGTTCGCGGAACTGGGAGTCGCTGGTCATGGGGCCGCTCCCTGGCAGGCCGCAGTCGGAATCCGGGCCAGCGCGCGGGCCAGCACCCGCACCACCGCCTCCACATGGGCCTCGCCCATCTTCGGGTGGAGCGGCAGGGTCAGTTCCCGCCGCGCGAACTCCTCGGTGAGCGGCAGAGCGACGCCCGGGAAGCGCTCGCGGTAGAGGGTGAAGTGATGGACGGGGGCGTAGTGGACGCTGGTCTGGATGCCCTCCGCCCGCAGCTGGTCGACCACCGCCTCCCGCTCCGCACCGGGCGGAAGCAGGACCGGCAGGATGTGGTGCGCGGACGGACGCGGTGCGGAAAACGGCATGGCAACCTCCGGGCAATGCCGTTCCAGAAGGCTGCGGTAGCTTTCCGTCAGCACCCGGCGCTTCGCGTTCCAGTCCGAAAGCTTGCCGAGCTGCACCAGCCCGACCGCCGCGCGCAGTTCGTCCATCCGGTGGTTGAAGCCCAGCATGGGCACGTCGTAGCCGCGGGCGTGCCCGGTCAGCCGCTGCTGGGTCCCGCTGGTCATGCCGTGGCCGCGCAGCAGGCGGATGCGCTCCAGCACCGTCTCGTCGCGGGCGAAGACCATCCCGCCTTCGGCGGTGGTCATGTTCTTGTTGCCGTAGAAGCTGAAGACGCCCACGTCGCCGATGGTGCCGGCGCCCGCAATGCCGGCCGAATGCGCTGCGTCCTCGATCAGCGCCAGCCCGTTGGCCGCCGCGAAGGCGCGCCAGCGCTCCCGGTCCGGCAGGTAGCCGGCGTAGTCCACCAGCATCACCGCCCGCGTCCGCTCCGTGCGCTTGGCCTCGGCGTCGGACAGTGACATCAGCGGCAGGTCGAGGCCTTCGATGTCCACGAAGACCGGCGTCGCGCCAACATAAAGCACGCAGTTGACGGTGGCGACGAAGGTCGCGGCGGGAACCAGCACCTCGTCCCCCGGGCCGATGCCCAGCGCGGCCAGCGCCAGGTGCAGGCCGGCCGTGCAGGACCCCACCGCTACCGCGTCCCCGACCCCGTGTGCATCGGCGAAGGCATGCTCGAACGCGCGGGTGCGGTCGCCCATGGTGATCCAACCGCTGTCGATGACGGCCGCAAGCGCGGCCTTTTCCTCCTCACCGAGGGAAGGCTCGGCTACCAGAAGCATGGCGATTTCTCCGAAGGTCGAAGGATCCGGAACCGAGCCTCATGCCGCCGGCACCTGATGGCGCCGCGGCATGCCCCTCTCGATCAATGCCAAGGCATTGATTTGCCGGGATTCACGGTTGGAAAAATCATTTTCCAACCGTATCAGGCAACGACGCGCGTCTCGTACGCGGCTGGCCATTGCTCGTCCCAGGCCATCTCCTGAACCTTCTGGAAATCCTCCACCCGGCCGATGTCGAGCCACAGGCCGCCGTGCTGGAAGATGCTGACGGACTCCTGCGCCGCCAGCATGGCGTGCATCAGGTTGTCGAAGCCGAACGGCACGCCGTCCGGGATGAAGGAGAGAATCTCCGGTTCCATGCAGTAGACGCCCATGCTGACCAGATGGGTCAGCATCGGCTTTTCCTGGAAGCGGACGACCCGGTTGTTCTTCTCCTCGATGATGCCGAAGTCGGTCGGGATGGTCCGGCTGGCCGTGGCGATGGTCAGCATCGTTTCCTGCCGGCGGTGGAAGTCGGCGAAGGATGCGATGTTCAGGTCGGTCAGAACGTCGCCGTTGATGACCAGGAAGGTCTCGTCCAGCTCCTCGCGCATCAGGCGCAGCGCACCGACGGTGCCGAGCGGTTCAATTTCCTCGGTGTAGCGGATGCGCATGCCCCATTGGCGGCCGTCGCCGCACACCGTGCGGATCAGGTGCCCCAGATAGCCCGTGGTGACGAACACCTCCTGGACTCCGTTGCGCCGCAGCCATTTCAGCAGAAGTTCCAGGACGGGCTTCGAGCCCACCGGCATCAGGGGCTTCGGCAAGACCATCGTGTAGGGTCTCAGGCGCATGCCCTTCCCCCCGCACTGAATGACAGCTTTCATTCTGTTCCTCCTCTTATGCCGGTGCCGGGTTCTCGTTGGCCGGCTGTTCTTTTTTCGCGACCGATCCGGGAGCGCGTCGCATGTGGCCCATCGAATATGGCCGGGAGCCTTTGGACCGGCTCCTCCGCAAGATTGTGTGATTTTGTTACCGGTGCAAAATCTTATGCTATCGAAAAAGAGCAGTGTAAACTCATTCGCATGGCGTAAGCAAAAGGCGCGTCCCGCCGAGGATAAGAGAATTCTTTTGCATCAGGCGGTGCGGAAAGAAAGTGGCAAGTCGCTGCTTCAATCGCCCCCTCCATACCCCGCTTTGGAGTGGCGGTGCGTCCGAGAATAGCCTCTTTTCTCTCTTTTCGGTTCGATATCAGAATCTTACTCTCGGCACGCTGGTATCAACCGACGGCGCCCGGAGAGCAGCTTCCGGGCGCTGCACCGCGTCCGCGATAGGCAGGCGCGATGCAAAAGATAAGACGCCGGGACGCGGCGTGCCCCAACACGCTTCCAGCCGGACAACGCTGCGCCATTCATGAATGGTGAAAGAGGAAGGGCAATGGACCAGTTCGAGATCGTGCCCGCCGGTGTTCGCGACCCGGTGCCGTACGTGATACAGGACGCCGACAGCGGGGGCGATGAGATCGACACCGTAGCCGCCTTGAAACGCAGGCGGCTGCTGATCGCGCTTGTGGTCGCCGCGGTCGCTCTGCTGGCTTTTCTGGTCACCCGACTGATGACGCCGCTCTACGAGGCCGAGGCCGGCATCATGTTCAAGCAGCATGAGCTGGTGCCGATGGGCAGCGTGACCCAGATCGGCACCATGCTCCCGTCCGAGGAGACGGCGCGCAAGAACGAGATCGCCGTCATCCGTTCCCGCGAACTGGCCGAGGCGGTGGTGAACCGCCTGCAACTCGACCAGCTTCCCGAATTCAACATAGCCTTGCAGCAGCCCTCACACGTCCGGCGGATCGCCGACGGCGCCCGCGCCTGGATCGGTGAGCAGGCCGACCCGCTGCTGGCCTTGCTGCCGCCGGCCTTGGGCGAACCACTGGCCGGATTCCTGACCGGCCGCAACGCCGAAGCGATGACGCCCGAGCGAATCCGCAACGACGTCATCGAACGCTTCCAGCGCCGCCTGGAAACCTCCTCGGCCGACGCCTCGCGCGTGGTCGGCATCCGCTTCTATTCGGAGGACGCGCAGCGCTCGGCCCTCATCACCAACACGATCGCCGAGATCTTCATCGCCCGTCAGCGCGACCGCGACCTGGCCGGCGCGGAAACGCTGGCGGCCAACCTGACGCAGGAAATCGCCGCGCTGAACCGCGACATCCAGGAAGCCGAGCGCAAGGTGGACGAGCGGCGCCTGTCGCTGGGCATTTCCACCGCCGGCACACGCGCGCTCGGCGAGCGTCTGGCGGAGTTGAATCGCCAGCTGATGACCGCCACCGCCGAGCGGGTCCGCGCCGAATCGCAGTTCGCCGAAGCCGAATCGCTGAGCAACTCCGGCGACCTGTCGTCGGCCGCCCAGGTGCTCGGCTCGCCCCTGATCCAGCGCATGCAGGAGGCGCTGGCCGTCGCCACTGCACGCTCCAGCCAGTTGGCGCTGCGCTACCAGGACAGCCATCCCCAGATGATCGCCTCGCGCCAGGAGCTGCGCGACATCCGCGCCAAGCTTGCCGAGGAGATGAACAAGATCCAGAACGCGCGGCTCAACGCCGTCGCGATCGCGCGGACGACCGAGGACGGTCTGCGCCATCAGGTGGATCTGCTCAAGGACCAGATGACCAAGGCGAACGCGGCCGAGGTGGACATCGGCGTGATGGAGCGCGAGGTCGAAGCCAAGCGGAACCTGATGCCGCAGCTCACCACGCGCCTGAACAGCGTCAACGGGCAAATCGACTATCTGAAGAATCGCGGCGCCGACACGGAGGTGATTTCCCAGGCGGTGGTCCCGCGTTTCCCCAGCTACCCGCCGACGCTCGCCATCATGGCGACCGCCATCGTCATGGCCACCGGGGCCGGCGGCATCCTGGCCGTGATGCTGGAGCGCGCCGACAACACGATCCAGAGCACCGCGCAGCTGCGCCGCATGACTCCGCTGCGGGTCTTCGGCACGCTGCCGGTCATCCGCCGCCGGCGCAAGCGGGGCCCGGCGACCGAGGAAATCCTGCGGGGCGGCGACGCCACCTTCCAGGAGCATCTGCGCACCATCGCCCTGCGCGCCGGGGTCTGCGGCCCGGCGTCGGCCAAGGTGATGCTGGTCACCTCCGCCGTGTCGGGCGAGGGCAAGAGCAGCACCGCCTCCTCACTCGCCCGCATGCTGGCCTTGTCCGGCCGGCGGACGGTGATCGTGGACGCCGATCTGCGCGCGCCGATGCTGCACCGGATCTTCGGCCTGCACCGGGGGCCGGGCCTGACCGAATTCATCCAGGAGGGCCTCGACCTCAACGAGGTGCTCCAGTTCGACGAGACGTCGGGCGCGCACATCATCACCGCCGGCCATTGCCGCGGCCCGTCCGCTGATGTGCTCCAGACCCGCCGCATGCAGGATCTGATCGGCGAACTGGCGGTCCATTACGACAACGTGATCGTCGACTCGCCGCCGGTGCTGGCCGTCTGCGACGCGCACATCCTGGCACGTCTCGTGGACCGCACGCTGATGATCGTCCGCTGGCGCTCCACCCAATCCTCGACCCTGACGACCGCGCTCCAGCGCCTCGCCGACGACAACGTGCCGGTGGACGGGATCGTGTTGTCGCAGGTCGATGGGAAGAAATACAGCGTCTACGGCTACGCCGACTCCGAGGTCTTTTCGTCCGGGTTCCGCAAATACTACACGAACTGATCGACATGAACCGGCCTGCACAAACGGACTGGACACCATGACCGGACCGACGTTCCGCCTTCTCTCCTCGCTGCGGCTCCTGCTGGTCGCCGTGGCGTTTCTCGGTGGGGCATTTCTGGGTGGGGCGCTTCTGGGCGGGGCATCGGCCCTGCCCGCGGGCGCCCTGTCCCCGGCGGACCTTCACGTCGCGCCCACGGGGTCCGACGGCAATCCGGGCACGAAGGCCGCACCCTTCCGCACCATCGCCAAGGCGGCGGCAACAGCCGCCACCGGCACCACGGTGCGCGTGGCGCCGGGCACCTACCAGGGCGGCTTCACGACCCGGACCGACGGCGTGACCTACCTTTCCGAGGTGAAATGGGGGGCCAGGATCGTGCCGCCCCCGTCCGGTGCGGACATCGCGTGGGAGAACCGCGGCTCGAACGTCACCATCGACGGGTTCGAGGTGTCCGGTCCGGCCTTCCGCATCGGGCTCTACACCACCGGCAGCGATTCGGTGATCCAGAACAGCCGGGTGCACGACATCGGCGCCTATCTGCGGGGCAAGGGCGGGGCCGGCATCTACGGCGACGGCTATTACGGCGGCACCAACATCACCTTGCAGAACAACGAGGTCTACAACGTCGGGCCGCCCGGCACCGACAGCCGGCTGGTGCACGGCATCTACCACAGCACCACCGGCACCATTGCCAACAACCTGTCCCACAACAACGCGGGGGCCGGCATCCACCTGTGGCACGACGCCCGCGACCTGACCATCGTCAACAACACCCTGGTCAACAACCACATCGGCGCCTGGATCGGGGCCAACGAGCACTACCGTTACCAGGGGCCGGCGGACAACATCGCCTTCGCCAACAACATCATCTTCGACAACCGCGGCTACGGCGTCGTCGAGGGCGGGGAGACCGGGCCGAACAACCGTTACACCAACAACCTCGTCTACGGCAACGGCACCGACCTGCGCCTGCAGAACGGGCTGAAAGCCACCGGCACCATCGCAGCGGACCCCAAATTCGTGAAGTATGTCGCGTCCGGCGGCGGCGACTACCGTCTGGCGCCCGGATCGCCGGCCATCAACGCCGGAGTCCGCCCCGGCGCCCCGCCGCGCGACATCAACGGACTCACCCGCGCCGGTGCGGTGGATCTCGGTGCCTTCGCGCACGACCCGCCGCCGGCCGCGTCCCCGAAGCGGCAGGATCCCGGCTAGAGCGGTTTCCGATCAGGTTGCATAGCCGGCATTTCTGAAGAGGTTCCGGCATTCGTCCGGCTTGTACAGGTCGATGATGCGTCCGATGGCATTCCAGAGGCCGTCGCGGGT
>Ga0065721_10004541_pt1 | contig 46954 bp, 38 predicted proteins | sample Mesricmetagenome_FD_59108 | JGI IMG/M metagenome (GOLD analysis project Ga0065721, IMG submission 59108) | Mesophilic microbial community from rice straw/compost enrichment Sample: eDNA_1 v2 (version 2) | ecosystem: Engineered > Solid waste > Grass > Composting > Bioreactor | place: USA: Davis...
TTCTGATGTATATCGCGCTCAAAGGCGAAGAGCTCTCAACCATCCGTGAGATTGCCGAAAGTTACGACATCTCCCGCAACCATTTGATGAAGGTTGTACAGGAGTTGAATAACAAAGGATATTTGACTGCGCTGCGCGGCAAAAACGGCGGCCTGCGTTTGAATGGCCGTCCGGAAGACATCAACATCGGCGCACTGGTGCGCGATACCGAACGGGATATCGCATTAGTGGAATGCCTCGGTGAGAAAAACCGTTGCGTGATTACTCCGGCCTGTCAGTTGAAGTTTGTACTGGCGGAAGCCCTGGAAGCCTTCTTCAAAACTTTGGACAAATATACTCTCGCCGATCTGTTACCACTGCAACGACAACCGGAAATCATCCGGCTTTTGCATTTTCCGGCGTGAATTTATTTCTCTGAATGTTTCGCGCATAAAAATAGTGGCACTATTAACTTCCCGTCAGGTTGCATTCCCCCTCTGCGCTGCTATTTTTTAAAAAATATCTTATCGCTGAGGGAGGCGCTATGCGACACAAACCGTTTTATGGACCGGTAAAAATTCTCAGCTTCATAGTTCTATTAGCAATGGCAGCTGCAATTCTTTATGCCTTTTCTATTTCACTCCTGCACTGGTCAGGTATCGGAGTATAAAGGCAACCACTATGAATAATCGTCAAGCAAGAATGTTTGCCATTGCCTCAACCGGTATTTCCGTGTTGGTATTTCTCATACTGACATTAGATAGTCACCGTCAGTTTGACACCTTGACCAATGCGGAAAATATCACGCCCGAAGTCACTCACGGCAAAGATGTATGGCACAAGTACAATTGTATTAATTGCCATACGCTCTTCGGTGAAGGGGCTTATTACGCACCGGATCTCACCAAAATTACCCAACATCGTGGTGAAGCGTATCTCCAGGCTTACATGCGCGATCCCGCTAAGTTTTATGATGAGAATAAACATCGTCGGCTGATGCCGAAGCAGAATTTGAGCGAAAAAGAAATCAGCGATTTGATCCAGTTTCTGGACTGGGTCAGCAAGGTTGATAATCAAGGCTGGCCGCCACGGCCCATCCTGGTAACCGGTAGCTTTATTCCCGGTGCCGACTCGGTTGCGGCGGTGGCTGCGGGAAGCGCTGATAATCCGGCGGGTATCCGCCCGGTGACGGATGATGATGATCCCCGTGCGCAAGGCGAACATGTTTTTCGGAGTGCAATCCCGGCGTGTAATGCCTGCCACTCAACAGCGCCCGGCGCCAACATGGCCGGCCCCACACTCGCCGGTCTTGTTACCCGCGCCGAAGCCGTTCTTGCATCGGGTGACTACACCGGCAAGGCGACAGACGTAGAGGGTTATATCCGTGAATCGGTTATTGCGCCGAGTGCGCATCTTGTTCCCGGAGACATGTATTCAGCTAATGGCACCTCTTTCATGCCTGTCGGCTATGAAGACAGCCTGACACCTGAACAGCTTGACCACCTGATTGCTTATCTGGCAACGCTGAAATAAGTCCTCTTCACATTCAGCATCTAAATGGAGAATAACGATGCAATATAGATCGCAGTCAGTAGCATATTGGTACTTCGCGGTCGCGATGGTGCTGTTCGGATTACAGCTGGTTTTTGGTTTACTGTCCGCCTCCAAGTATCTTGGGCCTGATCCTCTGCTGTATATCCTGCCCTTTGATGTAACCAAGGTCATTCACACCAATCTTCTGATCGTGTGGGTGCTCACCGGATTTATGGGCGCTACCTATTGGATGATTCCCGACGAGTCACGCACTGAACTGCACAGCACCAGGCTGGCTTACATCCAATTATTTCTGTGGGTGATTATGGGGGTAACAGCCATCATCGGCTACCTGTTCCGTTACGGTACAGGTAACAAATTACTGGAACAACCGTTACCACATAAAATCATTATCGTTATCTGCATGCTGATATTTCTTTACAACATCGGTATGACCATAAAAAAATCCGGCCGCTTTACCACAACAGAAGGTGTGTTAATGCTAGGCCTTGTCAGCTCCGCCGTTCTCTTCTTCCCCGCCCTGCTGCATTACGAAAACTATACCGTCTCTATCTTCTATCGCTGGTGGACCATTCACCTGTGGGTGGAAGGTGTCTGGATGATGATCATGGGCGCTTTCCTCGCCTATTTATTAATTCGCCTGTCGGGTGCAGACCGGGAAGTCATGGAAAAATGGCTTTATGTGATCGTGGGCCTGGTATTTATCGCCGGTATTCTGGGAACGGCGCACCACTACTATTGGGTCGGCGTGCCGACTTATTGGTTACCTATCGGCGGATTTTTCAGTGCTCTTGAACCGGCCGCATTAGTGGCAATGGCGATTTATGCTTATACTGCAATTCGTCGTTCGGGACTGGCGCACCCGAATAAACTCGCGCTGCACTGGACCGTCGGCAGCGCCGTATTTACGTTATTCGGGGCCGGGTTATTAGGGCTTGCGCACACCTGGCCAAGTGTTAATAAATGGACGCACGGTACGCTGATCACCGCGATGCACGGTCACGCCGCTTTCTACGGTGCTTATGCGATGATCGTACTGGCCATGATTACCTACGCACTACCCTCGTTGACCCGCCATCGTCCCGAAGGCGGCAGCAGCATCGGTTACTGGGCATTCTGGTTGCAAATCACCGGTATGTTCGGGATGACCTTGTCATTCGCCACCGCCGGCATCGGGCAGGTGTACCTCGAACGGATTATGGGTATGGGTTATCTGGATACGCAATTAAAAATTCAGGTTCACTTTCTCATGTTGATTGCAACCGCGTCGATATTTACGGTGGGAGTCGCCTTGTTTATTTATGACTTTTTTCGCTTTGCCCCAAGGTTTATTTTCGAAGATGAGCCGCAACTGGAAGCCGGCGTCACGCGGAGTACTCCATGACGATGACTCAACCCATTGCCTCGTTTGCGCCCCGTACCGAAGAACCTTTTTATGTGCCCTGTGGTGAGGAGGTCAACCTCTTCACGCAGTGCCATGAGCAATCCCTGGCAGTGATGTTAAAAGGACCGACCGGTTGTGGAAAAACCCGTCTGGTTGAATATATGGCGTGGAAGCTCAAGCGGCCCTTGATCACGGTTGCCTGTCACGATGACCTGTCGGCAAATGATTTGATTGGCCGGTATCTGATCCGTCACGACGGTACTGTATGGCAAGACGGTCCACTCACACGCGCGGTGCGCGAAGGAGCGATCTGTTACCTCGATGAGGTGGTTGAAGCGCGTCAGGATACGATCGTCGTTTTACATTCACTCACCGATCATCGTCGCTTGTTACCTATTGATAAAACCGGTGAGCTGTTAACGGCAGCACCGGGTTTTCAACTGGTTATTTCCTATAACCCCGGCTATCAACGTATGCTCAAGGACTTAAAACCGAGTACACGCCAGCGGTTTGTGGCAATGGATTTACACTATCCGGATTATGAGAGCGAAGTGGCCATCGTCGAGCGCGAGGGCAAGGTTGATCATGCAACGGCTCACGCACTGGTAGGCCTTGCACACCGCATCCGCACGCTGCACGATCGCGGTCTACCGGAAGTTCCCAGTACACGCTTATTAATTGCCGCTGCATTATTATCTTCACGAGGTGTCGACATTCGTACGGCGTGCCGGTCAGCCATCGTTGCCCCCTTATCCGATGATGAGGCATTAACAGGTGCCATGAATGATCTCGTTGATGCGATTTTTATTTAAGGCCCCTCGTCATGGCGGAAGCTGAGGATGTATTAACCGATATTGCCCGTCACGCTACGATTTATGCACATAATTTATGGCAACGGCATCGCCCGCCTGCAAAAGCATCGTGCCTGCTGTTATCTGATATTGTTCAGCGGCTGGAGTTATTTATTCTCTCGGCCTGTGGAACGCATTTTACAATCCGCGTTGCTCAGCCGCCCGCCCCGCCAACACTGCTTGCCCGCGTATTCCGTCAGTCACCGGCTCCCTGGTGTACCCAGGCGCTTCCGGCAACGGATGGTCACCGTATCTGGTTGCCCGCCTGTGCACCCCGGATGGACAAAGATCAGGCACACCAGTGGTTTCGTGTTCTTACCTTGCAACAAGCCATGCGGGCCCGGCGAAACAGCAGTGCTTATCTGGATCAACTCCCGCATCCCGTTGCGCGCGATGTATTCCTATTGATCGAAGGTTTCTCCGTCGATGAAGGCATTGCCCGGCAGTTTCCCGGTATGCGTGATGCGCTGATCACTTTGCGTCGCACAGCGCTGCAACAGCGCCCCCCGCTTTCCGCCTTTTCGACCGCGCGTCAACCGCTTGAGATTTTTTACCGCCGGCTTTTAGAGCAGCCCTGTGGAGCTCGCAATGAGGTCCTGCCCGTGTGTGCCTCGCCTCAACAATCGCACATAGCTGTTAACAGCCTGCTTCCTGAGCTTATGAAATACGCCCCGGATTATTCGATTGGTGCGTACGGTGCGGCCCCTCTGGTAAAGGACTTCTGGACGGGGGATTTACGATCACCTCAACAAAATCCAACCGTCAGTACGCTGGAATCTGAAGGAAGAGAATTATCGGAAAACCCCAAAGCCGCTCGCCTGCCCCGCCGCCCGGAAGTGCGCGAAGCGAAAGCAGGAGAAGACAAAGAAAACAAAAAAGATGATGCCTGGATGGTTCAGGGGGATGAGTCTCATCCTAAAGCGGAAGATCCGATGGGCCTGCAACGCCCGATTGATCGCGAGGAAGATACTGCGGCGGAAGAATTTGCAGACCTGTTGTCGGAGCTGACAGAAGCCCGTCTGATTTCAACACCCGGTCAATCCAAAGAAGTATTGTTATCCGATGATGCACCGGACAAACGTTCGCAGGTTAAACCACCGTCTTCCACTGGTGCCGTGACGGAACTGGTTTATCCAGAATGGGATTATCGCCAGGAAGCGTATCGCCAGTCTGGAACAAAAGTCTGTATCAGCCCCATGACGAATGGTCCGCAGGAATGGGTTGACGAAATACTTAAGCAGCACGCCGCGTTAATCCGGAGGATACAACAGCAGTTTGACATGCTACGCACCCGACGGCTTTTATATCGCCAACAATTGGATGGCGAAGAAATCGACCTCGATGCTTACGTGACCAGTTACACCGATTTTCGCGCGGGTGATTCATTTCATCAGGCGCTTTACCAGACTCACCGGGTTGCAGAAAAAAATATAGCGCTTACCTTACTGGTCGACGTCAGTGGCTCGACCGATGCCTGGATCGCAAATAATCGGCGCGTTATTGATGTTGAGCGCGAAGCGTTATTGCTGGTTGCTATTGCACTGCAAAGTCTGGGTGAACCCTACAGCATCCTGGCCTTCTCCGGCGAAGGCCCGCACGCCGTGATGGTGCACGAGGTAAAATACATGAACGAAAACGTCGATAATACCGTTGCACTCCGCATCAGCGGTTTGCAGCCGGAACGATTCACCCGTGTCGGCGCAGCCTTGCGTCATGCCACCACGGAACTCATGCACACCGTAGCGACGCACCGTTTGCTGATTGTGCTTTCCGATGGCAAACCCAATGACAACGATGATTATGAAGGCCGCTATGGTATAGAAGACACTCGTCAGGCCGTTATTGAAGCCAAAGCTCAGGGAATCCAGCCCTTCTGTTTGACCATCGACCGACGGGCGGCCAATTATTTACCACGGATCTTCGGAGCACACCACTACGCGCTGCTGCCTGAGCCAGAGCGATTGCCGCAAGTATTGCTGGAATGGATGAAGCGATTACTGGTAAATTAACCTCGCTGTCATCGTAAATTTTTAAACTGGTGAGGTGCACGATGAAGACAACATCCAACGATTGGGATCCCCGCGCGGAATCCGTCTTGATGGACCCGCTGGAAAGCTACGATAGCATGCGCGCACAATGTCCCGTGGCTTATAGTGAATACCTGCAATGGTCACTCTTCCGCCACGATGACATTGTGCGGGTACTGCAGGATCATCAAACGTTCAGCAGCGCCGTCTCGGCCCACGTTTCCGTTCCCAATTCGATGGACCCGCCGGAACATACACACTATCGCGGCATTATCGAACCCTATTTTTCGCCCGAAGCGATGATGACATTCGAACCCCTTTGTCGCGAACTCGTCCGCAAACTTGTTGATCGTGCACCCACCGATACACCATTTGATTGCATAGACCAATTGGCAAAGCCTTTTGCATTGGAAGTACAGTGCGAGTTTCTCGGCTGGCCGAAAGAACAACAAGCCCGCCTTCGTTTGTGGATGGAACAAAATCAGACGGCAGTCCTGGCTGGAAACCGCACGCGGATGGGCGAAGTCGCGCTGGAGTTTTCATTAATGGTTGCGGAAATCCTCGCACAAAAACGGATTGAACAGACACCCGATGTGATTGGCTCCTTAACGCGCGATAAGGTATACGGCCGCCTGCTCAAGGATGAGGAAATCACCAGCATCCTGCGCAACTGGACCGGCGGTGAAGTCGGCACCATCACGGCAGCAGTGGGTATCCTTATCCACTTTCTAGCACAACATCAGGACATACAGACCGAGTTGCGCGCGCACCCAGAGAAAATTCCCGAAGCCATCGATGAGATATTACGTATTCACGGCCCGCTAATGACTAACCGGCGCATAACAACCTGCCCCGTCACCTTAAACGGCCGCAACATCGCTGCTGGCGAACGCCTGACACTGTTCTGGGTTTCTGCTAACCGCGATGAAAGCGTTTTTGAAAATGCACGGACGTTCCAATGGAATCGAAACCCCGCAGATAATTTACTTTACGGCGCGGGCATTCACGTTTGTCCGGGCGCGCCCCTTGCCCGCCTGGAGCTGAAACTCATCATCGAAGAAATCATGAAGCACACACATCATATTTCACTTGCACAGGCACCTGCTCACGCCGCCTATCCCGCAGGAGGCTTTAACGATCTTTTTATCGTTTTTGAGCGTTGTTAAATGTAGTTGCCGCAATGATTCTTGACGCAAGAGAATCCCTTTTGCGAGGGCATAGATGCTGAAAAACCCGCTGTAAGAAGCGGGTTTTAATCACTTACAAAATTTACACCTGCTGACAGGTGTCGTTAATCAAAATGACGGGACACACCCAGGGTAAACATCCGCGCGTCGCGATCATAACTTTCTAATGACAGATGCACCTGCCAGGGCAATTCCGGCAGGCGGTACTGCACACCAGCGCCCATTGCAAGCTGCGTTGAGCTCTGCTCGTCCTGCCCGATACGTGAGTCGGTAGATTTGGTTTCGATAAAAGACATACCCGCTTTCACGTACACATCCACTGCACCACTCCACACTACATAACCCGCCATGATTGAGGGGATTTTGTAGCTGATTGCGGCATCACTGATGGCTTCGTCCAGTGCCGGATTCACGTTGCCCAGCTCTGCTTCACCGGCATCAGTGTAACGCAGTTCCCAGAACCATTTTGGTGTGATGGCTGTCGGGCACACTTTCGTTATCGTCGGTAGTGCCGCCATTGTCATTACCCTCATCCTCCTGATCAGGAATAGTATCGTCATCATCATTTGGCGATTCGTTTGTCAGGTCGTCAACCGTACCTGAGCCGACCACGATAGCGTCCGGCGTACTTGGCGCAGGTGGATCGAGGTCGACATAGAATTTGCCCATGCCAAAACAATAGGTTCCACCCTCGGAATAAAACCAGAAGGCTTTGATACCATCGAATTCCGGACCCAGGTAAATTTCTCTGACCTTGTCAATTCCCCAGTCTTCGGCGGGAAGTTTGGCTCTAAAAGACTCAGTAACGCCATCTTTTGAGGCGATGATGTAGGTGTCTTCAGCTCCAGTTGCTGGAGCACCACCGTATTCGGAGTTGGTTGTCAGGACGTAATAATTCAGGTCAAAGGCTTCACCGGATTCCCGCGAAAAATATAAGCGCTCCATATTACCGCCCATTGCCTTCCAGTGACCATGAATCACGCCTTCTTTTACGCCGTAGTAATCACCAATGGTTACACTGGCGTCCTCCGGTGAAACAACCATCCGAAAATTAGACTCTGTATAAACGGTGACACTACTGTATCCGGTGGCATCACCGTCGATGGATGTAATAAGACTTCCATCATTGATAACATCACCATTAGAAAAATCAAAGATAAAGCCGGCATCCGCAAGAGCCGCAGAACCCGGCAACACCAGACTCATCAAAAAAAGTGATTTATAAAAAGCTCCACGCTTCATCATCAGGACTCCAGGTAACAACATTAATTACTGAAAGCACAGATCCTCATTGCGAAACTGTGCAAACTTGAAATTGGTGCGTTGGTCGGCCTACATCGCCTTTGTCATTGCTCAAGCCCAGGGTGGAATATTCCACCGTTCGGGGCTCTACCAACTTTCACCGCGGAGTATAGTCAGGAGGCGTGTCGCAGATTCTTGCGATTTGTTGCAATTTCTTGCAGCGGAACGTGGTTCGCAGACAACGAGAAAAACTTTCGTATGAAAGCGAAGCGGCAACCTGTCAATGCACTGGTTGCCGCACAGATTTATGCAGAGGCCGGAAACAGACAGGTAAAAATTGAACCACCTTCCGGGTTGGGGCGGTATTCAATTCGCCCGCCGTGCAGGGACATCACCGTGTGAACCAGATAAAGTCCCAGTCCCATCCCGGAGCTTCCGCGCAATGCCAGGGCATTGGGTGCGCGGAAAAATTTTTCGTAAAGGTTATTAATGGCCTCAGGCGGAACGCCCATGCCTTCGTCAATAACATGGATCGCAATCATGTCGTTGATGCGATCAACGCAGATGTGCACCTTGCCGCCGTCCGGTGAATATTTAATAGCGTTGTCCAGCAGGTTCAGCACAACCAGCCCCACCCAGTGGCGATCGACATATAAGCGTGCGCCGTCGTCCTTGATGCTCACCTGCAACGTATGTGGCGGCTCTACAGGGCGCAATTCACGTATCTGATCAATTAATTTTTCCGGCGTTATCCATTCGCGCTGAAGTAACATGCCTTTATCCAGCAGGCGATCTTCTGCCAGCGCGTTATCGATCAAGGTATTCAAGCGGGCCAGCCCCAGGTTCGCCCGGGAGAAACGCGGGGCCAGTTCCGGATGCGCATCCTGAGTTCGCAGTTCAATATTGGCCAGAGCTGAGCCGACCACCGCCAGCGGCGTGCGCAGTTCGTGTGCAACCATGCTGAAGAGATCCCGATGCAGACGGGCCTTCTGTTGTTCACTCAGGAAAGCCTGCTCCTGCGCGCGCAGATGCAACAACACCACCAGCGCGATATAGGGGCTTTGGAAGATTGTCATCAATGCCCAGACGTGGGTAGTCCAGAAATTGAGCGGCAACAGGGATAAATTCCGTGCGATCTGGAACAGCAAGGTCAGGAATCCTGGAACAAACAACACCAGCATCAGCAACGCTGGAACAAAGCGGTGGCGCAACATCAGCACAATTAACGTGGACATGACGATCAGCAGCAGGGCCCCACCAATGGCTGCAACGAACGGCAAGGGATAACCCAGCAGACTGAGCAGTGCCAGCATTCCACATGCGGCCGCCATGCCCCACAGCAATGTCGATATCTTTGGAAAGATATCCCCCGGCCGCAGAAATACCATACACATGCATACGCCGACCGCGGCAGTAGCAAAGTTGGTAAATGTCATAAATCGGTCTGACCAATCACCGGGCTGTTCATAAAACAGCTGATCGTAGCCCATCACCACAAAATGCATGGAACCATTCAAAAACAGAAACGCAGCGGTGATGATTATTATGGTGACTGCCCGGGGACATGTGGAGGATCGCATTGAAGGCATCAGCGCCGGTGCCGACGCTTATCTGGTTAAGCCGATTAACCTGAAAGAATTGAAAGCAACTGTCGACCATCTGAACCTGCGACTGAGACAGCACCTCGATGAAGCCCCGCCTACCCAGCCCCAGTGGCAACTTAATCAGCTATCGCTGGAACTGATTTGCCCTAACGCCAACCGTATCAGTCTGACCGTTACTGAGTCGTCATTGCTGAAAGCGCTGCTGGATCAGGCGGGGCAGCCGGTCAGTCGCGACAAGCTGTGCAGTTATCTCCCGCCCGGCAGCCAGGATGATACGCGTCGGCTGGACAGCATCTTGAGCCGGCTCAGAAGCAAGGCCAAAGACGCTGGGGTAAATCTGCCCATTCATACCCTGCGCAATAAAGGTTATACCTTTGCCGGTAATCGCCGGGCCAGCGATCATATCTGAACTTAACGCTCCGGTAAGTGGGTGGCCTGAGTCACGACGCTTTCCGGCGGCACGCTGCGGGTCACCCAGACGTTTCCGCCGATAACCGATCCTTTGCCGATAGTGACGCGTCCCAGCACCGTGGCTCCGGCGTAGATGACCACGTCATCTTCAACGATAGGATGGCGAGGTAAACCTTTTTGCAAACCGCCCTTTTCATCCGCAGGAAATTTTTTTGCGCCCAGCGTCACCGCCTGATAAATACGCACGCGATTACCGATGACCGCCGTCTCTCCGATGACTACACCGGTGCCGTGATCGATGAAGAAACTTTCACCGATAGACGCACCGGGATGGATATCGATACCCGTGGCTGAATGGGCGAGTTCAGCCACAATCCTCGCCAGCAGCGGCACACCCAGTTCATACAGAGCGTGAGCCAGACGGTAATAAATAATCGCCGTAATCCCGGGATAACACAGCAGGACTTCATCCACACTGCGGGCTGCCGGATCGCCTTGATAGGCAGCGATGACATCTTTATCGAGCGTCCGGCGAATATCGGGTAGCGAAGCCGCAAACCGGCGGACCACGCTGATCGCCGCATCACCCAGCCGTGCATCCACGTGACCTTCTCCACGGGTGCGGTAGCGTAACTCCAGCAACACCTGTTGCAGCAGCAGATTCAGCGCAGCATCCAGTGTATGGCCTACGTAAAAATCCTCACTCTCGTCGCGCAGATCCTGCGGCCCGAGACGCATGGGAAACAACGCACCGCAGATATTGCTGATAATGGTCTGCAGGACATCTTTAGAGGGCAACTCGCGCAGGCCCAGCTCACGCTGACGCTGCTGGGACTTTCGCCAGCTGGTACGAACCTCGCGCAACTCATCAACGATACCATCCAGGTTCCAGCTGGGTGCTGACTGAATGTCTGCATCATCGCGTTCGGCTTGCGATCTGAATAAAATCTGCCCAATCTTTCGATAATCGACGGGTTTGCAGCCTGACTGTTGAGGTGAATAATCGTCATATCCAGCACCATCAGAAAAATCGTTATCTGTTGATAAAACAACACACTCTGCTGCCCGCCTCGCTTTGGGCTCATCCACCACGCATATTCAGTGCATTCGCACTATAGTGCGGCGCAAAAAAATCAGGAAATAACATATCAATCTAATCTTATTCACCGGGAACAAACCGGTTACTTATAAGCTGAGAATGAACAATTATTTCAGTTGCGGATATCTGGCACCTATTATGCTGACCAGTCAGCAAACAACTGATCGACTTTTGCCAGATACGAATGAGCACTGCGGATATGCCCCTGACAGAATTAATGAATTACTTTAACGACCAGCTTCAACTGCAGGCGAGGACCAATGCGTTGCCCGCAACTGGTTTTTATAAAGCGGGAAAAAATTACGGCGCGCGCTTTGGAGGTCTTACCTTCGGCAGCCGGTTTTCCACCATCAATAAACCGCAAGACGGCACCATTATCGGTCATGCCGCTGAGCTGTCAGTGCGGTCATTAACCGGCCGGGAGGTGACCAGTGAAGAGGTCTTTCAATCGCTGGACAGCAAAGAACAGATTGTTCACCTGGATCGCCTGACGCGCACCCTGCACTCGCTGAACTACCTGCAGCATTACGACAACAGCAATACCCTGTTAAGCCTCAATGTACAGCCCCGGCATATCATTGCTGTGCCCACCGAACACGGTAAGACCTTTGAAGGCATCCTGAGTGATTGCGGCCTGGGGCCGGATCGCGTGCTGGTGCGCACGCAGCTGCGGGATACCGCCACCCTGCCCCATTTCCGCAACGCGCTGGCCAGCTATCGCGAGCGGGGCTATCGGACCGGGATCGACGTCCTGCAACCCTGTGATCTGGTGCTGGTTGAACAGCTTGGTCATGAGCCGGATTTTATTTTCTTTGATATTCCCGGCGCGTCCCGGATCGCCACCCCGCGCCGGCAGGGATTACAACTTCACTGGCTGGACCCGCTTCATGTCCATGCCCGCGCCCAGCGCATCATTGTTGGCAGCGAAGCGGCACTGGCCGGTGTGGATAAAGATCACTTCGATGGATACCTGATACCTTCAAGGGCCGCTTTTCAGTTACATCGAATAAGTGCAGATCAGGAATAAGGACAGGTTAATTTGTTATTTTGAACCTGCATCGTCCAGGCTTAAGATAAGCGCGACTTTATCGTTTTTTAATCAGTGGATCATCAGTGACATGTGCCAATTGCTGGGAATGAGTTGCCAGGAACCTGCCACCATCAATTTTTCGCTGGAAGGTTTTCGGGCGCGCGGTGGTTTGACCGACGAACATAAAGATGGCTGGGGGATTGCTTTTTTTGAAGCCCGTGGCTGCCAGATATTTCTCGATCATCAGCCCGCTGCCAATTCACCGCTGATCGACGATATCAAGGCCCGGCAAATCAAGTCACGTACGATCCTGGCCCATATCCGCAAGGCAACCTTCGGTGATGTCAGCCTGCGCAACTGCCACCCGTTTCAGCGGGAACTCTGGGGACAGACCTGGGTGTTTTCCCACAATGGCGATCTGCACGGGTTCCATCCGCCGCTGACCGGCCGTTATCAGCCAGTGGGTGAAACTGACAGCGAGCGTGCGTTCTGCTACCTGCTGGAGCGTCTGGAGAGTTATTTTCCTGCAGCTACCGCAGACAATCCGCCCAGCCATGGCGTACTGCACGAAGCTTTGCGGGAAGTCAGTCTGGAGATTGCCACCCACGGTACCTTTAACATCATGCTGTCCAATGGTGAGCTGTTATTTACCCATTGCTCCACGCATCTGGCGTATGTGGAACGTCGCTACCCTTTCACCCGGGTAACACTGGTGGACAGTGAAACCAGTCTCGATCTGAGCGCGCACAACTCGCAGGATGATCGCATGGTGGTCATTGCAACCAAACCGCTTACCCGCGACGAAACCTGGGTGAGCTACCAGCCAGGTCAGACGCTGATGTTCCGTGCAGGGCTGATCGTGGCAGGCAGTGAAGGAAGTAAAGCCGTGCAGCCGACAGCAGATGAACGAACTGTACCGCTTGATCAGCTGGACCCGGTTGAGCAACAACCGCTTGCCCAGAGCGTAACCCAGACCGCATTGTGCGGTTAACACCTCGAGGGGCTGATACATCAGGATGTTTGATGTATCAGCCTTTTCTTCATTAGAAGTTGTAGTTCACACGAACACCCCAGGTCTGAGGCGGACTGATGCTGTTGGGCTGGGCACGGGTATTGGGATTGGCGATCTGCCGCAGGAAGACTGGCGACTTATCCGTAACGTTATTGACGAAGGCCGTGAATGACCATTGGCCGTTAGCCGGTTCATAACTGACCCGCGCATTGCCAACCCAGTAGCCGGGTGTTTCCTGCAGGGGATCGTTCTGTACCGTTGCGTTGTGGTAAACCCGGCTGCGATAAGACCAGTCGGTCGCAAGGATAATGTTGCCGCTTGCCAACGGAATGCGGTAGTCGGTGTCCAGCCTCACCGACACCTCCGGCGTGCGATAGAAGCTGTTGCCACTCGCATCAAACGGACCTCCATCACCGATGTAGTAAATAAAGTCTGTGTATTCCGATTTAAGGTAACCAAGCGATCCTCCGACCCTCCAGTTCAATGTCGGCAGGGCATTAAACTCCAGCTCGATCCCTTTCACATTGCCATCCGACTCGCCTGCCGCGCTGGTGGTATAGGTATTGGTGCTGGTATTTAAAAAGGCCCGCTGGATATTCAGCTGCAGGTTTTTAATATCGTAGTAAAACACCGCCGCGTTCAGCGTAAGCTGTCCTTCCAGCCAGGCACTTTTAATACCGGCCTCATAATCCGTTAGGGTTTCAGGATTGGTTTCGATGATGTCGTCGTTGTTGATGGATTGATTAAAACCGCCGGACCGGAATCCGGTCGCAATACGCAGGTAACCGAGCAGATCATCGCTGAAGCGATATTCCGGTGTGAGGTCCCAGGTGATCTGATCCCAGGTATTGCTTTTACTGATTCGGGTTATGGCAGAGAACTCCGGAGCCAGCGTCACCCCGCCCGGCAGAAACCAGCCGTTCTCACTGGCAAATGCCACGCGGTCGCTGGTGGCGGTGTCCGTTACCGTCAGCGCAGTTTCGGTAATATCCTTTTCCTCTTCCGTGTAACGCAGACCAGCGGTGATAGATGCTTTGTCGTTCAACTGGTATTTGAGGTTACCGAAGATCGCTTTACTCACTGCGTCCTGATCCCAGGAACTTTCAGAATAACGCTCTCGGGTAGTACCCACGGCAAAACGCGCGGCGCGGCTCTCGTTAACGGCATCCAGATTGTAATAGTAGGCACCGACGATCCAGCTCAGGCGTTGATCCCGGGGTGATGTCAGACGAATCTCCTGGGACACCTGCTGTGTATTCAGCGAGCCTGTTGAACTGTTGCGATCCAGGGTTGTGTTCAGCGGAACACCCACCAGACTCAGGCTGCTGCTGTCGCGTGTGCTGTAGGCGCTGATGGAAGTCAGCGTGCTCGCGCCCAGCTGCCAGTTAATCTTAAAAGTTGCGCTGTTGTCGGTTTTGTTATCGTAACCATCACCCGCCCAGAAATCACTGTAGACACCGGGACTGTTTCCATAAGGCGGGATGTAAGGGGTCCCACCCTGATTGATAGTCCCGTCCGGGTCCAGCACAGTGATGTCTGTTCCCGGTAGCGTGGTGGCGCCTACGATATAAGAAGGTACTTCGCCGGCATCCACTTCCCGCGTGGAAAGTATCAGGTGTGCATCAAGTGTTGGCGAAAAGTTACCAATGAATTGCAGACGAAGATTGGTATCTTTCAATTTCGGGCCTTCATTTCCCGAGACGATATTGGTCGCCCATCCATCATAGGTTTCATTGTAAACAGCGATGCGCGCCGCCAGCACGTCGTCAACCACGGCACCACCATAAGCTGACTCCAGGATGCGGGTATTGTAACTGCCGTAGGTGAGCTTTGCATAACCGCCCTTATTAAATGAGGGTTTACGGGTAATGTAATGCACCGCTCCCCCGGTGTTGTTCTTACCCCACAAGGTTCCCTGCGGGCCGCGCAGCACCTCTACCCGCTCAAGGTCATAAAGGGGAAAACTCTGCAGCGCCTGCAGGCCGACAACCACTTCATCAACATAAATAGCCAGAGGCCCATCCTGATTCTGATTGGGATCGTTGGTACCTATGCCGCGCAGAAACCAGCGCGGTTTTCCGGTGCGGCCACCACCTTGAGCTGAAAGGTTTGGCGCAAGCCGTTCCACATCCGTAGAGAGGACCACCTGCTTTTCTTCCACATCCTTACCACTGATGGCGGTGATGGGCGCCGGCACATCCTGTATTCGCTCAGCTCGCTTCTGCGCAGTCACCAGCACCGGCGCCAGTTTTTTTGATCCGGCAGTAACGACTTTTTCTTCAATCTGCGCATTACTCTGCGCATCACTTTGTGCAAAGACACCGGATGCAAAACCAGCCAGGGTAATACTGAGAACACTTCTTGAGAATTGATTAAGCGGTTTGAACTTTAACAAGCGACGTAATTGATATGACATTGTTGTCCCCACATAGGTTACCTGTAGAGGTGAATTTTTTCACCCGATTCAGTTCGCTAAATGCAGGTTGTATGCCATATACATTTTCAACAACAGCAGTGGGATCAGGCTGATTGGCTCACAGTTTCAGTAACGACTTTTATGATCACTGTTTTAAATAAAGCAACGCAGCACCTGCGTTGTTTACTTTGCAATACTTCATCTTCTTTTGGATTGTGTTCATCAGATATTAACTTGCGATAAATAAAAACGGCGAAGCCAGACAGCTTCGCCGTTTTTTGCATTCCGGAACATCATTAGCCAACACTGACCAGCGCCTTGCCTCCCTGCGTCTGCAGGGCAAACAGATGTGAGTATATTCCGCCCACCCGATTGGCCAGTTCGTCGTGAGTTCCCTGTTCAAGAACCTCACCATTGCGCATGACCAGAATGCAATCAGCGCTCATCACTGTGCTTAGACGATGGGCGATGACCACCGAGGTCCTGCCACTCATCAGTTTCTCCAGTCCCTGTTGAACAAGGTGTTCAGATTCTGAATCCAGCGCGCTGGTGGCTTCATCCAGGATGATCAGCTGTGGATTTTTAAGAATTGCCCGGGCAATGGCCACCCGCTGCTTTTCGCCACCGGAAAGTTTTATGCCCCGCTCCCCTACCAGGGTTTCGTAGCCTTTATCAAGGCGAGTGATGAAGCTATGAGCGTTGGCCGCTTCGGCAGCCGTCTGGATGTCTGCGCCTTCTGCTTCCGGTCGGGCAAAGGCGATGTTCTCACCGATGCTGTCGTTGAAGAGTGCAACATCCTGCAATACCACGCCCATGACCGCGCGTACGCTGCGTTGCTGATAATCCCGCAGGTCTCTGCCATTAATCAGAATCACGCCCTTGGTCGGATCATAAAAACGCATCAGCAATTTGACGATCGTGGTTTTACCACTGCCGCTGCTGCCCACCAGTGCCAGGGTTTCTCCTGCGTCCAGATGAAACGAAATATGTTTCAACGCATAGTCCTCTGTACCCGGATAGCGAAAAGTGACATCGGCGAAAGTAATGCTTTCCAGTCTGGTCAGCGGTATTGCGTTGGGTTTGTCCGCCTGTTCGGATTCAACATCCAGCAGCTCTACCAGTCGCTCCGCCGCGCTTTCGATATCGCTGGCTTGATTGATCTGCCGTGAAATCGGTGAGATGGAATTGATCAGCGTCTGTGTAAGCGTCAGCACCAGCAGAATATCCCCGGTGGTAAAGCGACCATGTAATGCACCATGGGTAGTAAAGGCTACGGCTGCAAATACACCAAAAGTATTCACCACATTCAGTGCCTGCTCGGACCGCCATTGGGTTTTGTGCAGATTATCGCGGGCAATCTTCCACTGTGCCTGGGTATTGTCATAGCGCTGCTTGACGGCAGGCTCGCCGCCAAAACTGCGCACCGTGGCGATATTGCCCACCATCTCCGCCAGCAGGCCGGTCATACGTCCGGCATATTCCTGCCAGCCGCGCCGATGCGGTTTGGTCCAGGCGATAGTGCGGTAAGAAATCCAGAAATTAAAGATCAGCACCACCGTCATCAATACGCCCACCAGTGGTGCCTTGATGAGCAGCACCGAAACAATAAAAAACATCTGCAGGATATTGGCCAGCGTGCCTTCCGTCAGCGAAGACAACCACATGGTAATGGTGGTGATATTGCCGAAGCGGTCCATGATCTCGCCAACGCGGGTTCGCTCGAAATAGTCGATCGACTTTTGCGTCATGTTATCGAATACCCGCTGACGGAAGGTACTCACGGTATCCAGCCACAGATCATCTGCCTGTTTATTCTGCAGGGCGCCGAAGATCACCACACCCAGACGCAAACTGAAGAAACCGGCCAACAGCCAGCCTACGGCAACACTGGCCGTCTCAAAGGTAATCCGGCCGGACAACATCTGGGAAATATTATCGACGATGCCTTTGTAGATATAAGGTGTCGCCGTACCAATGAAGCCCAGCGCGGTGCCCACCAGGATAACGCCCACTACCCGGCCGCGATATTCGGGAATGTATTGGATGGTTCGCCATAGATTCTTCATCAACAGGTTTCTCTAAGATACGAACGAAAATTTTCCCTGCGCAACCAGCTCGCTGAGTGGCAGACGCAGGCTGGGTTGTTCCCGTGCGCGAAACTCTTCCGGCAGAGTATCGCCAGCGGCACGCTTGCCAATGGCAATGGCGATCTCAATATGGAAGCCGCCTGGAATCACGAGCAGCTGCCGCGCTTTCTCGCGATTGAAACCACCGATGGCATGGGTGCTCCAGCCGAGATGCTCCGCCTGAAATGCCAGGCTCGCCCAGGCCGCACCGGCGTCAAGGGAATGATTGCGCAGAGGGGTCGCTTCCGCCGCACCCTGGCGGACGTGGGTCGTCTTGGAGATCAGCACGACCAGCGCCGCTGCTTTAGCGGCCCAGCGTTGATTCTTTTCATTCAGCAGCGAATAAAAATCGGCCCAGTCATCGCTGTCGCGCCTGGTATAGATAAATCGCCAGGGCTGGGAATTATTGCCTGATGGTGCCCAGCGTGCAGCTTCGAACAAACGAAACAGTGTGCTGTCATCAATCAGCTCGTCAGCAAAGGCGCGGGGCGACCAGCGTTTGAGAAATACCGGATCAATATCGTGATCAGCAATGCGGGTAACAGCAATTGTCATAATGTGTTTTTCCTTTGAAGAGATGAGTCAGTGAGCGGCAGCCGGGTCACGGCTCCAGATTCTGGCGGGCTGCTCCACCGTCCCACCAGGTGCGGATTGCCCATTCAGTGGCGGCGTAATACTGCGGCAGCACTTCCGGATGCCGGAGACGGTGGTGATACATCACGTAATGATTTTTAAGATAACGCCAGGGAATAAAATAATGATTGTGGATCAGCACCCGGTCGAGCGCCCGCGCGGCAGTCTGCAACTCCTCCTGATTACCGGCGTTCAACAAATGTTGGATCAGTGCATCCACCGCCGGCGATTTAACGCCCGCGAGATTTTCTGAACCGGGACGGTCAGCGGCGGCGCTGTTGAATACCCGCCACAGTTCATCCCCCGGCATACGCGCTTCGCGCAGACTGACCGAGGTGTAATCAAATTCGAATGTGCGCAGCCGCGCGCGCAGCGTCGCCGCGTCGGCAAGATTGGTTCTGACCTGAATACCGAGGCGATTGAGGTTGTGATAAATCGGGTCCGTAAAAGGACTCTGCCTGCGGCTGCCAGCGACTTCGATAACAAACGGCTCTCCGGCTTCATTGCGCAATATACCATCCCGATAATGCCAGCCGGCCTGGGCAAACAGCTCCAGTGCCTGCTCAAGGTTATCGCGCAGACGCCGGGGTGGATGGGTGTTCGGCTGCTCAAACATCGGGCCAAAGACTTCCGGTGGCAGTTGATCACGCCAGGGTTCCAGCAGCGTCAGCTCTGCCTCACTTGGAAGTCCGGCAGCGGCCAGCGCAGTGTTGGAAAAATAACTGGTAATCCGGCTGAATTCGCCATCGAAGATCTTGTCGTTGATCCATTCAAAATCCAATGCATAGTTAAGCGCTTTGCGGACGCGCACATCCTGAAAGCGCTGCTTGCGCAGATTGACGACCCAGCCATTCATTGCTGGCGGATTCGCATGAGGGAAACGCTTTTTGATGATCTCACCGGATTCAAAGCGCGGACCTATGTACTGGCAGCACCAGTAACGCATCTGGGTTTCACTGAGAAAATCATAATCACCCGCGCGCAGAGCGGCTACCTGCGTATCGCGATCTTTGTAGAGTTTGTAGATGATGGTATCGAAATTAAAACTGCCGCGCTGCACCGGGATATCCCTGCCCCAGTAATCCGGATTACGCCGGTAGATAATGTCGCGTCCACTGCGGGCTTTTTCAATAAGGTAAGGCCCGCTTGCGATAGGCTGTTGAAAGCGCAGATCAGAAAATTTTACCTGTTCGCCATCGGCTGTACCCCAGCGGGCGGAAAATACCGGCAGGCTGCCCGCGATAAATGACAGGTCGCGCCCGGCGCGTTTGAAATGAAACTGCACCCGCCGCTCGTCCAGCACCTCCACCCGATCAATCTCAGCAAGATAAGCCGTAAACCGCGGACTGGCTTCCGGGCCGGTCAACACATGAAATGAATACTCCACATCGCGTGCCGTCACCGGATCACCGTTGGAGAAGCGAGCCAGTTTATTAAGCTCGAAGATCACCCAGGTAAAATCCTCAGCGACCTGAATATCCTCAGCCAGGAGTCCGTACTGCGTATTGATTTCATCAAACCCGTTAACCGTGAGTGTTTCGAAAACCAGTTCCTGCAACCCCGGTGCAGGAACACCGCGCAGGCTGTAAGGATTAAACTTGTCAAAGCTGCTGTTGAGCGTGACCAGCGACAGCGTAAGGCTGCCACCTTTAGGAGCTGTGGGATTTACATAATCAAAATGTGAAAAACCCGCCGGATAACCTGGCTCACCAAACAGCGCGACCGCATGGGCTGCTGTTGCCTGATTGATGCTTAGCACACTGTGCAGAAGCAGCATAGTTGCGATGGTTCTCAGCCGATACTCAGCGAGGCGTGCACCGCGCTGGGTGAACCGAATAAAACTATTGTGGATAGTCATACTGATAACAAACGTTCTGTTAATGTTTTCCCGCATAAGATTCTTCTGTCACAAAGCAGCCTGTACGAGGCTTTGGGTGTAGGTATGACGGGGATTGCTGATAATGTCTTCCGTCGCGCCGGATTCGACAATGACACCATCCTTCAATACATACAGGCGATGGGCCAGCGCATTGACCACCTGTAGATCGTGGGTGATCAGCAGGTAACTCAGTCGATATTTTTTCTGCAGGCGCACCAGCAGTTCGAGCACCTGATTCTGAATCGACACATCCAGCGCAGAGGTAGGCTCATCCAGCACGAGGATCTGTGGCTTTAACACCAGTGCCCNTGCAATGGCGATGCGCTGCCGCTGGCCGCCGGAAAACTCATGGGGATAGNAGGANAGTGCGGACAGCGGCAGGCCCACATCCTGNAATACTTCGCGAATGCGCTCATAGCGCTGCGCGCGGGTCAGTNCGGGAAAGTGCAGCGCGAGTCCTTCGCCAACAATCTGTTCGATGGTCTGGCGCGGTGACAGTGAACCAAAAGGGTCCTGGAACACGACCTGCAGTCGCGCGCGCAGCGCACGCTTTTCCTGTCTGCTGAATTGCTGGTTCGGCCTGCCTTCCAGCTCCAGCTCACCACCCTGAGTGCGAATCAAACCCAGGATCGCCTGAGCCAGCGTGGATTTGCCGGAGCCGGATTCGCCCACGACACCAATGGTTTCGCCGGCACGCAGGGAAATACTCGCCGCCTGCAATGCAATAAAGCGATCGTGACGAAACAGCCCGCGCCAGCCAGTAAGTTTTTTAGGATATTCCACCCGCAGCTCCTGGGTTACCAGCAACACCGGCGCTGCATCATCCACCGGGTCAATGCGGCGCTGCGGAATGCTGTTGAGCAGCTTGATGGTGTAAGGGTGACGGGGCTCAGCGAAAATCGTCTGCGTCACGCCGGTCTCCACCAGCTCGCCGTGTTCCATCACCGCCACGCGCTGGGCAAAGCGGCGCACCAGATTCAGATCGTGAGTAATCAGCAGGATGGCCATACCCTGCTCCGGCGTTCCAGCCTGCCGGTTTCGCTCGACGTCCTCTGCCTGCAGATCCAGCAATAATTTTACGATGCGCGCGCGTACCGTGGTGTCCAGCGCTGTTGTCGGTTCGTCGGCAATCAGCAGTTTCGGTTTGCACGCGAGAGCCATGGCGATGACCGCGCGCTGTAACTGCCCGCCGGACAGTTGATGCGGATAACTGTCGACTCGCCGCTCGGGTTCACGAATGCCGGTGCGCGCCAGAAGTGCGATGGTTTTCTCCCGCGCTTCCCGGGGTGTCAGATTTTCGTGCAATATCAGCGTTTCGATAATCTGGTTGCCGATGGTGTACAGAGGATTGAGTGCTGACATGGGTTCCTGAAAAACCATCGCAATCTCTGCACCGCGAATCTGCCGGATTTCCTCTTCCGATTTATCAAGCAATTCCTCGCCCTGAAAACGGATGCTACCGCTGACGGNCGCGTGCTGAGCCAGGCGAAGAATAGACAGAGCGCTGATGGTTTTNCCCGACCCGGATTCNCCCACCAGTGCCAGACGTTCACCGGCGTTGANCTGCAGATTCAGATTCTGCACAACGCGTTTTTTGCCAAAAGAAATCGTTAACTGTTCAATGGCCAATAACGGCTGATTCATGAGCGAGCTCCGGACTTTTCATCATTCATGCGGGTATCGATGGCATTGCGCAGCGCCTCACCCATAAAGGTCAACAGCAGCAGCGTCAGTACCAGCACAGAGAAAGCAGCCACCGCAATCCACCAGGCATCAAGATTTTCTTTACCCTGCAGCAGAAGCTGCCCCAGGCTGGGGGCCGGCGCCTGTACACCCAACCCCAGGAAATCCAGACTGGCCAGCGCCATGATTGCGGCGCTCATGCGAAACGGCAGAAAAGTAATTACCGGCGTGAGGCTGTTGGGCAGGATGTGCCGCCAGATAATCTGTCCGTGAGATAAACCCATGGCACGGGCCGCCTTCACATACTCCAGCTGACGGTTGCGCAGAAACTCAGCGCGCACGTAATCCGATAGAAAAATCCAGCCGAACAGCGAGAGCAACACAAACAGCAACAACAGACTCGGCTCAAACAACGAAGAAAAGATAATGAGCAGATACAGTTCGGGCATGGAACCCCAGACCTCAATCAACCGCTGCGCCACCAGATCCACTTTGCCAGCGAAATATCCCTGCAGCGCACCTATGGCAACGCCCAGAATCGTACCCACCAGTGTCAAACCCAGCCCAAAGGTGACCGAGGTGCGAAAACCATAGATCAGCCGGGCCAGGATGTCATAACCGGCAATATCGGTTCCCAGAAGATTTTCCCTTCCTGGCGGACTCGGATGATGGCGGGCATCGCTGTGGTAACTCAGGGTGTTGTAATAGAACGGATTGAGCGGATAGATCACCACACTCCCCTGCTCTGCAAAGTACTGACGCACGTCGGGGTCGTTGTAGTCGGTAAACAGAGGCAAGGTGCCACCAAAGTCTGTTTCGGGGTAATTATTAACCAACGGAAAAAACCATTGCTGCTGGTGATAGATCAACAGCGGCTTATCGTTGGAGATAAACTCACCCAGCAGACTCAGGCTGTACAGACTGGCGAAGATGATCAGACTCCAGTACCCCAGGCGGTTACGTTTGAAGCGCGCCCAGATTCGCTGCCGCGGTGACGGCTGAGCCGGTGCAGTCTCCAGTAGATCGTTTGACGTTTCCGGATCAGTGACCAGCGTTCCATCGCGGCGGAAGAACACACGGCGCCAGAAATTAACAGGCTGAACAAGGGGCGAGTTCATCGGGCCTCCGCAGCATCAAATTTAATTCGGGGATCGACCAGAACATAGGCGAGATCGCCAACCAGTTTGGTCAGCAGGGCAATCAAGGTGAACAGGTAAAGACTGCCCATAACCACCGGATAATCGCGGGCATTGATCGCTTCGTAAGACAAAAGTCCCAGGCCGTCGAGTGAGAACAAGGTTTCAATCAACAGACTGCCGGTAAAAAATGCCGCAACAAAAGTGCCAGGAAACCCGGTGATCAACGGCAGCAGTGCATTGCGCAAGACGTGTTTCCACAGCACACGTTTTTCCGACAGGCCTTTAGCCCGCGCAGTAAATACATACTGCCGGCGAATTTCCTCAAGAAATGTATTTTTAGTCAAAAGTGTTTTGAGAGCGAAACTGCTGACCACTGCCGCTGTAACCGGCAGGGTCACATGCCACAGATAATCCAGTGCTTTACCGGCCAGGCTTAAATCATCCCAGTTATCCGACGTAAGCCCACGCAGCGGAAACACATCCCAGAATGAACCACCACCAAAGAGCACGATCAACAGCACGCCCAGCACAAACCCCGGCACGGCATAACCGGCCAGCACCAGGATGCTGGTCACCACATCGAACCGGCTCCCGGCACGTACCGCTTTGGCTACCCCCAGAGGCACCGACACCAGATAAGTCAGTAGAAAAGTCCACACGCCCAGAGACACAGACACACCCAGTTTTGACTGAATAAGCGACCAGACACTTTCGTTCCGGAAATAACTTTCGCCGAACTCAAAGCGCAGAAAGTTGGACAGCATCTGAATGTAGCGGTCCCACAGCGGCTTATCAAAACCATACAGTTTGTTGAGGTGTTCGATCTGGCTATCATCAATGCCCTGTCGCGAGCTGTAACTCCAGCCCCCGCCACCCGGTCCACCTTCCACACCCGTCCGCGCACTTTCACCATCCAGCGTGGCAAGGATACTTTCCACGGGACCACCGGGCACAAACTGAGTGACCAGGAATGTCAGTGTCAGTACCCCCAGAAGCGTGGGCGCCATCGCTGAAAGACGTTTTATCAAGTAGAACCACATCGTTGCCTGAATTCCCTACTGATTTTCCAGATGATCTGTTCAGTTTTCCGTTGGAATATTCCAGCTAGGCCACGCGATGTTTCTGCACGGATTTCACGGAGGTGTAAGGATTTTCAGGCCGATCCAGTCCAAGGCTCTCACGGAAGCTGGTGCCGTCGTAATCCTTACGGAAGATGCCACGCCGTTGTAGTTCCGGTACCACCAGACGGGTGAAATCTTCAAAACCCTGAGGCAGATAAGGCGGCACCACGTTAAAACCATCTGCACCGCCTTCTTCGAACCACTGCTGAATAATATCGGCTACGGTTTTGACCGAGCCCACTGCCTGCAGATGACCTCGCGCTACACGGAATTTCAGCACCAGCTGTCGGATAGACAGGTTTTCCCGCCGAGCCAGTTCCAGCTGTTGCTGGAAGCGGCCTCTGCCATTTTCTCCACTCTGGTATGGTAAATCCGGCAGTGGTCCGTCCACGTCGTAACCCGACAGATCAAACCCGCCAAAATGGATATTGCTCACATCCACCAGCGCCTGCAGTTCGCCGAATTTATCCTGGGCCTCCTGATCGCTTTCACCTACCACTACCGATAAGCCGGGAGTTATCTTCAACTGATCTTCGGCACGGCCGTACTTCGCCATCCGACTTTTCACGTCTTTATAAAACGCCTGCGCGACGTCCAGCGATTGCGCCGAGCAATAACTCATCTCCGCCACGCGCGCTGCAAACTCACGACCGGTATCTGAGTTGCCGGCCTGTACCAATACCGGATAGCCCTGCAGTGGACGCGGAACATCCAGCAATCCGTCCGAGGAAAAGTGTTTGCCTTTGAACTGCAGTGGATGCGATGCAGCAGGATCGTAAAACTGCCCGGCAGCGCGATCCGGATAATCAAAGGCATCATCATCCCACGAGTCCCACAATCGCTTGGCCAGTTCCACAAACTCTGCGGCCCGCTCGTACCGCTCTTCGTGTGCACGGGGCTCGTCAAGCCCGAAATTCAACGCGGTATGCGGTGAATAAGAAGACACTATGTTCCAGCCGGCGCGTCCCTTGCTCAGATGATCCAGCGAGGTGAACTTGCGGGCAACGTGATAGGGATGATCATAGTTGGTGTTCACCGTTGCCACGAGGCCGATGTGCTGCGTCTTCATCGCAATCGCGGATAACAACGTGAAAGGTTCAAACTGATAGCTGATACCGCTGCGTCCGGTTTCCTCAGTGATCTCTCCCGAACGACCGATAAAGTCGGCGAGAAAAAATGTATGAAATTTCGCAGCCTCAGCCAGCTGCGCACCGCGCACCCACCAGTCAAGGTTGGGCCGACCATTATCCTTCGAGGATGGATGACGCCAGGCCGCCAGATGATGACCAAAACGTTGTAGAAACACATTGAGAATTAATTGACGCTTTTTATTAGCCACAACCCTGCCCTCGAAAACCATTGACTGATAACCCAGCGCGGCCTGCTCGTCGCGGGCCGCGCACTGACGATCACCCGCTGCTGCTTAACCCGCGTAAGCGTAGGATTTTTCCAGCAGGCCGGTACGTTTCCATTGCAGCTCAAGCGCGCCCGGTGTGTATACCTGCGCTCCACCAATCTGCTCCGCAATGGCCTGATAACGCGCGGCCTCTTCAATAAACAAAATCAGTTCAGATGTTTTGATGATGCCTTTGCCCCAGAAGTTGGCGCCGCCATTGGACTCCAGCAAAGCTGGCGGTGGTGCCAGCTCAGGATGCTTGTCCAGACGTTCGCGGATAACCTCCAGAACACTGCGGGTACGTTCAAGGTGATTGGGAATTTCCCGCGCAAGGAGGTGCCGTGCGGCCGCAACATAGAGAATCGGAAAAGGCTTATGGGCCAGGGACCAGGCGGACAGGAAGTTCGTGTGTGCGTGAATCACGGTGTCGGCTTCCAGGCGCGATTCGTGCAACACCAGGTCCTGATTTTCTGCAAAAGATGACAAGCTCACCTTGGGGCTCTGGTCCCGTGCCAGACCGCCGGGAAAACGAATGTTCAGCAGATGGTCCGTACCGGCAATGTGATGCGTGATATGAAAAGTCAGACTGGCTGACAAGGTGCCATTCCTGCTCAATGTTTGAAATGCGTGAATTGCATCGGATTTGGCCTGCTCGATGTAGGCCATCAGTTCGGCGTCTGTGATTGCCGAGTTGTCTACGGGGTTATTAACCAGATTAGTGACTGACATAAATATTTTCCTGTTAATCAAATATGCGTTTCGGATAGCGTGGTCGCATCCGGTTATAAAGAAATAATCCTGATTTATGCTGCTTTTTCGGCAGATTTACGGGCGGAGCGGCGCGCCTCTACCAGCTTACGGGCCCGGGCCAGAGGCCAGCTTTCTATCCAGGTTCTGATATCAAAGTTATCTTTGAAGTAGCCCCACTGGTGAAGAAAATCCTTCTGGCGCTCAAGCCCGGCGATATATTCAGGAACCAGTTTCGGTTCAAAGAAGCGATTGAAATCCTCTCCATGAGAACCGATCACGTCCTCGCGGGAAATATCGCGGCCATCGGCGCGCAACAGATCAATGACATCTTCGCGGTTGTCTCTGGCCCATTCGGCAGTTTCCAGCAGCACCGCCAGATAACGCACCACGATGTCCGGATTCTCATCGAGGAATTTGCGGTCCACCGTAACCGGCCGAGGCGTTCCGTTATTCACACGCAGCAGGTGATCCGGCAGTTCGTTGATGTTGATTACCTGATGAAAACGCGGGTCCTGGGCGAGACGATATCCGCGCGCAAAGCGCAGGAAGATCGCATCTACCTCGCCCGCCTCCAGAGCCTCCAGCTCCACCGCGCGGGCTGGTTCCCGACGCTCGTTACGCGGGCCGTCCTGGCGGTCATAGACGGGTGCTTCGATATCTACCAGTGTCACGTCATCAATGCTCAGCCCTGCTGTGTAGAGTGCCGTTTGATAACCGTGTTGCGCTGCACCGCGTTGGAAGTCAATTACGGCCCCGCGGTGCAGGGGTACACCCAGGCGTTTACCTTTCAGGTCTGCCGGCGTGCGGATGCCGCTGTCTGCCCGGGTCAGAATGCCCTGGTATTCATCGAGCCAGGTAATACCGATGACGACCGTGTCCTGTCCGCTGCCCTTGGCCCAGATTGGTGGGATATTGCCACCTTCGCGAAACATGCCGGATTGCGAATGGTTGTAGTGGGAGTTACGTGTTGCCAGGCTGTGGGATTCACGCAATGAATGAAGAAGAGTTCCCGGCTTGGCAAATTCTTCCTGTAACCAGCCCTTCTGTATCGCGAGTGCCGACGCCGTGGCTGCACCGCACCGGGTGTACCAGAGTTCGACGGGCTTATCGAGTTGTTCGCTCATGTGACCTGCTCCTTTTGAAACAATTAGTGATGTCGATATTCACTGGAGCAGGTTCCATGCCAGAATAATGTCTGGCGATATTTTGCGGATAAATGACAGGTTTTTTTGTTTAATACATTTAAAAGTAATTGCTGGTCCGTGAAAAAACAGTGCACAGCAGACGATGACAGAAAAAGAAAAGCGGCTGCTGTTTCATATTAACCAGCAACCGCCAGAGTGATGTTGGAAAGAAAGCAGAAATTCAGTGATTACTTTCTACGGCCGCGCCAGCGCAGCAGATAATCACCAGCCCGACTGACACCGTAGTTCATCAGAATACCTATCGTTGTCACCACCAGCGCACAGATCAGAATAATATCCATACGCGCTGCCAGCTCCGCTGTCATCATCAGATTACCCAGGCCGGCACCGGCATTGAAGAGCAATTCACTGCCGATACAGGTTATCCACGCAAAGGGAATGGCCAGTAGCAGACCAGTGATAAGCGAAGGCACAGCTGCGGGCAACAATACACGGCGAAATTGTTGCCAGTGATTAAAGCCATAAATTTCACCGACCTCGCGGAACCGGCTGTCGACATTACGCAGGCCTTCGTAGGTGTTGAGCACCATCGGGTAAAATGCCGCGAGCGCAATGATGAAGACTTTGGCCTCATCACCATTGCCCAGCCATATGCCGATCAAAGGTGTCAGTCCCAGCAGAGGCACCTGGCGCAGCGCTGTGTATAACGGATGAACCAGCGTCAGCACGATGCGTGAAAAGTACATCGCAAGTCCCAGCGCAAACCCCACCGCTACTCCCGTCACCAGCCCCACGCCGGTACGTTCGATACTGCCCAGCAGATTGATCCACAATTCGCCGCTGCCGACCAATTCCACAAAACTGGCTCCAACGTCCTGTAAAGGCACAAACGCATAGCGATGGGTAGCACTCTGTCCCGAGGCATACTGCCAGTAAATCAGCAGCAGCACAGGCACCAGCAGGCCGCGCAGAGCTTTGCTCTTTTTTAATACATTACGCAGTAAATTATTCATGATGTCGTCCCCGCCAGCGCACCAGATAACACTCCAGTAAGCGCAGGCTTTTATCCAGCCCGAAACCCACCAGCCCCGTCAGTATCACGCCGATAAACACAATATCCAGGCGCAGCATCTGCCGCGCAAACTCCATCATCTGTCCGATGCCGGAGTCGGCCGCCAGCAGTTCAACGGCGACCAGAATCAGCCAGGCGCGGCCCAGTGCAATGCGCACACCGGTTAATACCGGTGGAATAATGGCGGGCAGGATAATGCGTCGATACAGNGTTACGTGNGGCAGACGATACACCTGCCCTACTTCGAGAAACGCGCGNGGAATATTTTTTACGCCCTCCGTTGCCGCCTGAGCTACNGGAAAGAATACCGCCTTAACGATGATCACAATCTTCAGCGTTTCGCCAATNCCGAGCAGCAGGATCAACATCGGAATCAACACCAGCGTTGGAATATGGCGCAGGGTTTCAAACAGCAGACCGAAGTACACCCGTACCGTTTCTGAGATCGCAAGCAATGCACCAAAGATCAGGCCGGCCACTGCTCCGAGTGCAAAGCCGGTGAACAATCGAAACAGGCTGATCTGCAGATGCATCTGCAACTCGCCGGTGTCGATCAGATCTATAAAGGTTTCCCAGACAACAGCGGGTGCCGGCAGTATCTGTTCCGGAATCCAGCGCGCTGCCGTAGCCCAATACCAGAGAACACACAATAACAAGGGTGATATCAACGCAGTCGCACCGCGCCATGAATGAACCACCGGCAGGTAGCGTCGCTGCCGACCGGTGGATGAGAAAGTGGAGTCGGATACCGCTGAGGTCATTATTACTGCTCAGCCCCCTGTTGTAGTCCATTATGTGCGTACTCTTGCCCGGTTTGCGCAACGCTTGGCTGCTCCGCTCCGGCCTGCGCCTGAGACTCCCGCCAGTAATTCTCCAGCTCCAGTGTCTGCAGCGCCCGGGAGACAAACTGTGGTGCAAGCAGATCGTCAACCTTTACAGGTTTACGGATCAACCGGTTCGCAAGCGCATGATCAATCACATCCTGATAGTGCGCTGTGGTTGAGGGCACCAGTACCGGGGACCAGTAATCTCTCCAGCTGATACGCTCATCCAGAATGTCACGCCGGATCAGTTTTTCCGGCAGCCCCATACGGGACTGCTCCGCAATATAAGCATCTTTGTTTTCTTCCTGAGAGACCCAGTGCATTGCACGCACCGTGGCCGTCGCGAGAAGCTGTGTCACCTCCGGATGCTGTTCAACAAATTCCCGCGCGCCCCACAGCTCTGCACGCATCCGCCAGGACACCGGGGCATCTTTGGTGGACCAGATAATTTTTGCTACCTCTTTTTCTACCAGTGCATGGGCATCACTCAAGGTAAAGAAACCTTCCACATTGCCCGCCGACACCGCTGCTGCACCCGCCTGCGGGTTGAGGTTGATGATGCGGAAATCCTTAAGCTGCAACCCCTCGGATTCGATCAATTTTGCAAAGGTCGCTTCCCAGGGTCGCCCGCGATGCAGGGCGATACGCTTGCCTTTTAAATCCCGGATACTTGCCGCGGTAGAATGTTTCGGAACGACAAGATAGGAGTTATTTCCTACGCTGCCGGATACCACCAGCCGCGTCTCAATGCCAGAGGCGTTCAGGATGACTGATGGCAGATCACCGTAGAATGCAAAATCAATCTTTCCGCCGGCAAAGCTCTCATTAACCAGCGTCGCCACAGCGGCAGTAGATACCGGGACCCACTGAAGTTTGATGTTCTGTTCTGCCAGCGCGGCCTTGAACACCGGATCTCTGGCAATAACCTGCGGCACGCCGCCAAATGTTAGTTCGCCGGAGCTGGCATTTGCCACCACCGCTATACGCAGTTCTTTTACCTCAGCAGGACTGCTGGCCTGTAGTTGAATGGAAACACTTCCTGCCAGAAAAAACAGGACCCACTGAATACGCGATACAAATTTGAATATGAAAGACATTACGACACAGCCCCTTGACGCAGTTAAACAAAAAGACGTGCAGGATTCATAGCAAGATGTGAACCAGCCAGAGGGCGGTCTTAAAAAAATCCGGCAGCTGGAGAAAACGCACGCAAGACCAACGTCGATGCTGCGAAAACGGGGAGATGTAAAGATCAAAACAGCAGGTGTACCGAATGAAACACTTGCGCCACTACCAGGGCTGCTTCGATAACAGCAATGCCAGTGTTGGATTTTCAACAGCTGCTTTATATAAAAGGTATTGTGACGCTTTTTTATCAATTCGTTATGAGCTCGTTGCTAAATGGCCTCACCATCACTCAAAGAACAGCAACGTTTTTATTAAAAGAACAGCGGACTTTTTGTCTGTCATAACAATTAATATCGCCCACCACGAGCTGGCATATTTTCTGCAAATACCCTCCCAACGTCTTTGATGCAAACGCGTCATGCCGACTGATACATGTTGTTATTAATCCCGAACGGATTGATATAAGGAAAAAGGTATATCTATGAGTACACCCGCCTATGCCAGCTTGAACCGCCGCCATGCACGTCATCATGTGCGTGACTTGAATACGCAACCGCATAGACCCCAGCGAAAAGCGCAGGTTATTCCGCTGATACCACGTCAACAGAAGTTGCAGGAAACCGTACCGCAGAAATCTGTGCGGGGTGCCCTGTCGCTGGCCGTGATCGTCGTGGCAGCCGCGCATCTGGCCCTTGCCTGGGTGCTCAATCAACCTGCTGACTTACCGATCACTAAAGCAGAGATTCCACCCATGACCGTGGAATTTTATCGTCCACCGGTTGAGCAGCCACCCGAGCCGCCTCAACCGAAAGATGAACCGCCACCACCGGAGCCCGTGGTGGAAAAACCCAAGCCGGTGATCAAGAAGGAAGCACCCAAACCAGTGGAGAAAAAGCCGGAGCCTGAACCGGTTGTGCAGGAAGTCGCCGTTGTAGAACCGGTGCCCGAGTCCATACCGGAACCGCCACCGGCACCAGTGCTGACCAAGGCGTCTGCCGATGCCGGTTACCTGCGTAACCCGGCGCCCCGCTACCCGGATTTTGCCCAGGAACGTGGCTGGGAGGGTACGGTGATCCTTAATGTTCATGTGCTGGCCAACGGCAAACCCAAGACAGTAGAGGTCAAGCAATCCAGCGGACGTAAAGTGCTCGACGACTCAGCGGTTCAGGCTGTGAGGCGCTGGTCGTTTGTGCCAGCCAAACTGGGGGATACCACCGTTGATTCCTGGGTTGAGGTACCGATTGATTTCCGTTTATCCGAATAATCACCACAACAACCACAGAAGATTTTTTACATTTATTTTTTAAACTTCAGACACAGAGAGCAATGCAATGAACGATCTATATCAACTCGCAGTAGACATAACCCTGTGGTTATTGGTGGCTTTCTCCATCGTGACCTGGGCATTGATTTTAGTGAAAGGTGTACAGAATTATCTGGCTGCTCGACGTAACCGTCGTTTCACCAGCGCGTTCTGGAGCGCTACGGACCTTAACGCAGCCGCCGCGCTGGAAAATTATCAGGGTTCTGCCGCGCAGGTTGCCGCCACTGGATTTCGCACGCTGCGCAATGCGGATTCACCCCAGGGCAATGACCTCGAGCACAGCTGGGACCGCCAGGATCTGCTTGAACGCCATCTGCGTCAACAGATTCAAAAAGAGCGGCGCTCGCTGGAGAATGGCTTGGCTGTACTCGCTTCCATCGGTACCACAGCGCCCTTCGTTGGTCTGTTCGGCACTGTGTTCGGCATCATTGAAGCGCTAACCTCAATCACCAGCAGCGGCTCGGCAAGCATTGAGGTTGTCGCCGGCCCGATCGGCCACGCGTTGATCGCAACAGGTTTTGGTATTGCCGTGGCGATTCCTGCGGTGCTCGCCTACAACTTTTTTCTGCGGCGCCTCAAACTGATTGCTGCCGACCTGGACGACTTCGCCACGGATTTTGTAACGCTGGTGCAGAAAGTCGGCTTCCGCATCAAACCAACCGTAACGCCTACCAGACTTCCCAACACAAAATCCAGCGGCACCCAGGCAGCGTCCAGCGAGCCGTCAGTGGCTAGCAGTGAAGCACCGGAGGTATTTGCATAATGGCTATTTCCAGCGGCAGTGGCGACAACGACGAAGTTCTGAGTGAAATTAATATCACGCCCATGGTGGATGTCATGCTGGTATTGCTGGTGGTGTTTATCATCACCGCACCGTTGATGACGAATTCAATTACGGTCAACCTGCCAAAAACCGAAGCGACGCCACAGGTGCAGGAACCGGAAAAACCGGTCATCCTCAGCATTGATGCAGAGGGTCTTGTGTATCTCGACAAGGAGGAAGTCCCGCTGCAGTTTGTTGAAGAAGAACTCACGACCCGCAAAACCGTTAACCCGGACATCAGACTCAGCCTCAACGCCGACGAAGCCGTTTCCTACGGCATAGTGGCAAAGGTAATGGTCAGCATCGAACGGGCCGGAATCGATAAGTTGTCGGTGATGACGCAGCAGGAGTGATTTTTTTGGTTTTTGGTTTGCGATTTTTCAGGTGAAGGACAATAGACAGCAACATTAGTGCAGAGATGTCGGATTACGCCTTGGGGCTAATCCGACCTACGATGTGAAAGAGATTGAAGGCGGTGGCCGGTGTCGGATTACGCCTGCGGCTAATCCGACCTACATGTCTACGATTTCAAGGAGATTGTGTGATGGTGGGTTGTGTCGGATTACGCCTGCGGCTAATCCGACCTACATGTCTACGCGCCCAACTTACTTCCCGTAGGTCGGATTAGCGCAGCGTAATCCGACAACCCCGCTAATAAACAACCACACCCGCCAAACCTGTAGGTCGGATTAGCCTACGGCGTAATCCGACAACTCAGGCACCCGTCCCTAATCCAACCCACAAACTCCCAACCTATGCCGCCGAGCGTTTGAGATTTTCCCGCACGGTTTCCAACGGGCGGGGATCGATCCATTGGCGGACGTCTACCGCGTTGGGGATAAACTGCCAGCGGTGCAGGAAGTCGGTAAAGTCCTGCAGGCCGAGGATGGAGTTTTCTGCCAGGTCGGTTCTTAAACGCAGGTGCGCGTCTTTGCCGTAGGCCTGAGTCACCCAGTATTCGCTGCTGTTGGTTTCTTTGGCAAGGAAGCGACGGGTTTCATCGGGATGCTCCCAGGCCCAGTGTTCCGCGCGCAATACCTGTTCAACAATATTCACGGCCGAATCAAAATGTTTATCGAGCAGATTGATATCGACGGTGAGTGTACGTGGTGTACCGTTATTGGCGCGGATGAGCGGATCAGGATGTGAGCCGGTGTCTATCACAACCTGCAGGCCGAATTGATGCGCGATCTGTGCAGCAGAGGCGCCCTTCAGGAATATGGCATCCACCTCGCGACGAAGCAGTCCGAGTAACTCCGCATTGCGTCCTCCCGCACGGCGGCCGCTGAAGGTGTTGGTGCCGGTGTCAGATTGCACGGCTGGCTCGTCACTGTAAGTACTGCCAATAACATAGTCAACAATCTCTACGTCATTGACCGTCAGCCCTTCCAGCCTCAACGCATTTTCCAGGCCACGCAGCGCCTGGGCACGGGTGAAATCAATCTGCACATTTTCCCATTTCGGTAAACCAAAACGGCGGCCTTTCAGATCTTTGACATGTTTGATATTGGATTCCGGCAACGCCAGGATGTACTGCACTTCATCGGCCCAGGATAAACCGAGCACGCGGGTTTCACGCCCGGCTGAGCGCGCCCAGATTGCAGGAATATTGCCGCCGTGGCGAACAGAGTTCACCAGTGTGTGATCAAAGTGCGACTCACGCACAGACTGATCATTAGACTCACGCAGGGATTTAATGTCTGTGTTGCGGGATTGGAAACTTTGTTCCAGCCAGCCTTTCTGTACGGCAATACCCAGGCCGGTGGGAACGGGACAACGGGTGTACCAGAGGGCGTCCAAAGGTTCTGATTGACTCATGGTGTGGCTCCTGTGATGGTAGATAGTGAACGACGAAAATTATCGTCGGAATCACAGGAGCAAGTGCCGTGCCATGGAGCATTGGCAGGTTATTGTGCGGTTTTTTAGCCTCCTTTTGAGCACTTCGGTGATTTCTCACGCGCTCTTCTGGTTTAACTGCTGATTTGCCAGCAATCTGACTTGCTGGCAAATCAACATTTTTCAGGGCTTTTTTGCACTGTCTATTTACTGCTTACATTCGCTATCCGCCAGACCTGGTCAGGCGTGACTGTCCGCCGTAAAGCTGTGCTTTTCCCGGACACTGTCATAACTGGTATCACGCAATAATCCATGGCGTTTTAACAATGTGCGCATGACGTTGCGTGATATTCCCAGCAGCGCCGCCGCATGAACCTGATTGTACTGGCTGTGACTGAATGCCTCATGGACAATCAGACTTTCCAGCTGATCAAAATAAGAATCTTCACTGCGGGTGTTGAACAGCTTGCGCAACTGTTTTGCAATAACATCCAGAGGATGCTCGTGCTCGCTGACGTGCGGCGACAGAACATCGCTTTGCGCACGGCCACGACCACCCTTCCTGTTCAACAGGGTCTCCCAGCCACCGGTCACCTTGACATGTTCCGGCTCGATGGTTTCTTCACCGGAAACCAGCAGTGCAAAGTGAATGACATTTTCCAGCTCACGGATATTGCCCGGCCAGGAATATTCCAGCATCAGATCGATAGCATCCGGCGAAAACCGAGGCTTTTTATATCCCATGCGCAGACTGTAATTTTCCAGAAAATAATCCGCCAGCGGCATGATGTCGCCGGGACGTTCACGCAGCGGGGGCAAGCGCACGTGAGCGATATTGATGCGGTATAACAGGTCGCGCCGGAAATGGCCCGCTGTCACCGCGTGATCAAGATCCACGTTAGTCGCCGCCACCAGACGCACATCGACCGGAATGCTTTTACGCGAACCGATACGCACAACCTCGCGTTCCTGCAGCACACGCAACAGTTTTACCTGCAGCGGCAGCGGCAGATCCCCGATTTCGTCAAGAAATAATGTGCCACCATTCGCCGCTTCAAACCAACCTTCCCGCTTTCCTGAAGCTCCGGTAAATGAACCGGCTTCATGACCGAAGAGCTCGCTTTCCGCCAGTTGATCACTGATCGCGCCACAGTTGACCGCCAGGAAAGGCCCCTTGCGTCCACTCAGGTGATGGATGTGTCTGGCAACGAGTTCCTTACCCGTTCCCGTCTCACCACCAATCAGCACCGGTGCCTCACTCGGGCCGATACGCTCAATGTAATCCAGGAGTGCGGCAGACACGGGGTCAGAGAAAACCAGTGCCTTGGCTCTGACAGAAAGCGGTTGAGCATTGCCTCCTTCGAGAGATAAAACCATGGGTCGCTGTGTAGTTTCAGTCACGGAATTTACTCAACAATCAGTTATCGGTTTCGGGTGAAATGGAATGGTTGCCAGTGTAAAAGGCGGCCCACTTTTTTATAAGGAATTTATAACTATAAACTTATAACTGACACGAAAAGCCAGCCTGAGCCTGCTGCTTACGCAACATTCTGCTGTCTTTCAAACAGCAGCTGCTGAACAAAAATCATCAAATGCGCCTGAGTTGTTCGAGCTGACCTAACCCATCCCGTTAAAATTCCCCCCGACTGCCGAGAAAAAATGCGCCAGATGCTGTCCAAGTCGCATTTCCCCAGGGCCATCCAGCCATTGGCACAGATACTGCTGTTGGGCGTAGCGCAAGTGTTTTTTAATCCTGGGGAAATTTTATGCGTTTTACCAAAACCAAATTATCGATCGCACTGGCGGGCGCAATCGGCATTCAAACTGCCGAGGCTGCGAGTGAGGTCGCCGAAGAAAATTTACTAACAGCGGCAGTAGCGCGCAGCGAAAATGTTGAACACCGCCGGCTCGAAAACGTGGTGGTTACCGCACAACGACGTAAGGAAAATATTCAACAGGTTCCTTCGGCCGTAAGTGTGGTCGGCGGCAACAAGTTAGTGGAGTCCGGTGTAGGTCGCTCGGCTGCGGAAATTACGCAACTCGTACCTAATACCTCCGCTGGCCAGAGCAACGGCCACAGCCGCCCACGCTGGTGGATTCGCGGCGTTGGCACCGGCACTCAGGGATTGGACTCGCCCAGTCCCGTGGGTATTTACCTGGACGATGTCTATATCAGCAACGCCAGTGCAACGGCGTTTCCTTTATTTGATCTGGAGCGGGTAGAAGTCCTGCGCGGGCCACAGGGAACCCTGTGGGGAAAAAATACCACCGGCGGTGCGATCAATCTGATCTCAAAGAAACCGCGCTTCTCACCGGATGGTTACGTCAAGATTGATCAGCGCAGTCATGACAACATTTTGATCCAGGGCGCTGCTGGTGGTGCCGTGTACGACGATAAAGTTGCTGCCCGCATTTCTTTTCATCAGGACACCCGCGATGGCGTCTTCAATAATACATTTACCGGTGAAGAAACCTTTTCCCATACGGATTCGGCTGGGCGCGTTCAGGTATTGACCAAGCCGACTGAAACACTCGATGTGTTGTTCAACGTGCATTACCGCCGTTACACCACGGACGGTGCCAATGCCACGGTGATCGGTACCGGACCAGACGGCGCCTTCTGGACTAACGGAGCAACCTACATTCCCAGTGCTGACCGTCGCGACCTGAGTACCAACGTTGATCTGAAACACGACGTCAAACAGGACGGAGCACTGATCAACCTCAACTGGCAGCTGGCGGATGGTTATGAATTAACCGCAATCAGCGCCTATGAAGGCTACGAAAACCAAAGTGACAGTGATGGCGATAACACACTGCTGGAAATATCGCGCGGCTATACCGATGCAAAAACCAGTCAGCTGTCCCAGGAAATACGCCTTAACTCACCGACAGATGGCCGGTATCGCTGGGTCGCGGGAGTCCATTACTTTACCGACCGTATTGACTCGGATTCCGCCAGCGGCACCCTGCCCACCGCGCAAAAGCCGCAGGGCCGTCCTAACGCTTATGCCAATACCGTGTATCGTCATGACAGCGAAAGCTATGCCGTATTCGGCAACCTTACCTACAACATAACTGATCGCTTCTCATTGACAACCGGGCTGCGCTGGTCGCGGGAAGAAAAATCCATTGACCTGAATTACTACGTGGCCACCGGAGCCGTGGAGTTTTTCGACCAGGCCAGCTGGTGGAGACAATCGTCAGTGAATGCGCCGCTGGCACTGCGCGCCCGTCAGGACGCGACCAACGACTGGAGCGACTGGACCTACGACCTTACACCGCAGTATCAACTAAGCGATAACTCGCTGGTGTATATCAAAGTCGCCAAAGGTTTTCGTGGCGGTGGCTATAACAGTGCTCCCCGTTCGCAGGATGCCATCAGCGTCCTTGATCCCGAATACCTGACCTCCTATGAACTGGGCTATAAATCGGAACTTCTGGATGGTCAGCTCATCCTGAACGCGAATGTGTTCACCTACGAGTACGAGGATATCCAGATCAACGCGGTCCTGCCCTCGCCCACTGGCGCGCTGTCACAGTTGCGCAACGCCGCTGAAGGTAAAGCCACTGGCGCCGAGTTTGAAATTCAAGCACTGCTTACGACGAACCTGCAGTTCAAACTAGGCCTGGGCTGGCTGGATACAGAGTTCAGCAAATTCGTAGACGTGAACGGCGATTATTCCGGTAATCGTTTTGTGCGTTCACCGGAATTTTCTGCGGTGTTCTCGCTGGATTACCGTTACCCGCTGGATAACGGTTCAAGCCTGGCATTTTCTACGGACTGGAATTTCCAGAGCGAATACTTCTTCTACACCAACAACCAGACTGACCCAAACCTTGCCCAGGATGATTACACCATCGGCGAGGCCCGCCTGTCGTGGATCAGCGCGGATGAACGCCTGACCCTGAGTGCTTATGCAAAGAATGTCTCCGATGAAAAATACAAACTGCACGCACTGCCACCGGCGGCCGGTGCCAGTGGAAATACGGTGAACTGGTCTGAGCCTCGCAATTATGGTGTATCACTGATACTGCGGTATTAACACTGAGCACTGTGGTGTTAACCTTCAGTCCCGGCCTGGCCGGGACTGAGTCGAAAAGGTACTAAGCCAGGACATAAAAAAACCTTTACCGATTTCGGTAAAGGTTTTTTTATTATTCAACTTTTTTACTTGAATGTTTGTTGCTCAATTTTTATTGCTGACATTGGCGTCAGTTTAACGAACCGCACTCAACAGGCCCGGCGTTTCTGCGTGCAGTTTCTGCCGGCCGCGCACCAGAGGCAGTACTTCTTCGCCCACGCGGTAAGCTTCTTCCAGGTGCGAGGTACTGGCCAGAATAAAGGCATCCGCACCCAGTGCAACCAGGTCATCCAGTCGCTGCGCTACCTGCTCATAGCTGCCAACAATGCCCTGCCCCTGCCCACCACGTAACAGATTGAAACCAGACCAGATGTTGGGCTCGATAATCAGGTCGCGATAATCGCTGATCGTCTTGGGCCGGAAGGTGGATTGCCGCTGGCCGCCCACCGAATCACCAATGCGCGCCTGCTGTTGCTTGTAGCGTTCCAGCTGCTGCGCATCAAGATTTTCAAAACCGCGGCGCACTTCACGCCAGGCTTCTTCTTCCGTCGCCCGCGCCACAATATCAACACGCACTGCACATTTGATCTTGCGGCCCAGCTGGTCCGTACGGGCCTTAACGCGCTCGAACTTATCGCGCAGCTGTGACAATGGCTCCAGCCAGGATAAATAGTAATCCGCATGTTTCGAAGCGGAAATCAGTGCAGCATCTGACGAGCCGGAGAAATAAATTTCCGGAAACGCCTCCTCGTTGAGCGGAAATGGCAGGGCTGCATCCTCAACCTGATAGAAACGTCCCTGATAATTAAACGGTTTCCCTTGCCACACCCCACGCAGAACATCGAGAAATTCGGTGGTACGGGCATAGCGGTCATCGTGACTGAATGAATCGCCCCACCATAACTGCACCGGTCCACCACCGCCGGTGATCACGTTAAACAAGGCCCGCCCGCCGGTTGCACGCTGCAGACTGGCAGTCATGCGCGCTGCAGTCACCGGATTGAGGAACCCCGGCTGGAACGCAATCATGAAACGAAACGTTTTAGTCTCCCGTGCAAGAAACGATGAAATTGCCCAGGGTTCATCAGTCATAGGAAACGACGGCAGCAAGCCACCGTGGAAACCGGAAATTTCAGCAGCATGGGCGACTTCGGCAATGTAATCAATGTAGGTGTAACCATCGCGTCCGCCGCCACCCAGACCGGGATTGCGGATATGATCCTGACCCTGCAGCCAGTCGCCGCGATAAGGTGTGCGCGAACGGTGCGAGCTGGGCTCGCCATGGGTGGGAATTCGCCAAAAAAAATCAATACTCATAAGGTCACTCCGAATCAGGCTGCAAGCGATGGATGCTCGGCAAGGTGTTTGTGGATCAGCGGCAGTACGTATTCGCCTATACGATAAGCCTCTTCAAGATGCGGACTTGCCGCGAGCAGAAAGCTGCTGAAACCTGCCTCGATATATTCAATCAAGCGTTGAGCCACCTGTTCATAACTGCCGATCAGGGACGCCCGTGCACCTGAGTAGGCCACCGGCAGACTCCACAGATTGGGGGCAAGCGGTTGTTCATCGCCCCCCTTGCCGAAACCAGACTGCTGCCAGAAGCGGCGTGCATCAAATACTGCTTCTTCTTCCGTCTCCCGCGCCAGTACATCCAGACGAATACCCGCACTCAGATTGCGATTCTGTTGCTGCAGCAAAATCTGAAGTTCAGCGAGGGCTTTCTGCGCATCAACTACTGCAGCGCCATCGAAGAGATGCACATCCGCCTGACGCGCCGACAATTCGTAGGCAGTCGGTGTATTGCCACTGAGATAAATCCGTGGAACAGCATTATTTGCCAGCGGCCCCTGGAAACCGCCATCAAGCACTTCAAAAAATTCACCTTTAAAACTGAAAGGCGACTGTGTGATCACACCTTTGGCGGTAATCAGGAACTCATCGATGCGCTGTAATAATTTGTCTTCGGCGAGAAAATCTCCCTGCTGACGGCGCTCCTGTTCTGTACCACCGCTGGAGAGCTGCCAGGCAAAACGATTGCCGGTAAAGCGCTGATAACTGACCGCGTTCTTGGCTGCGTAAACGGCTGAGCCACGGGCTGCTTCAAACTCAGCCAGCAGCCGCAGGCGCCGGGTTGAACGGGCAAGGTAGCCAGCGATAATCCAGGACTCATCACCCTGCACATCATGTTGTACCTGAATGCCATCGAATCCGGCCAACTCGGCGGCGCGGGCGATCTGGTGCAGGTAATCGAAATAATTGAACCGGCTGCCCCGTGGATCGGTAACCTCATCCACATAGGGCCGAGGCTCACCCGGCAGACGTTCGCCGCGCTTGTAACGTGTTGCATCCGCCAGCCGCGCATCGCTGGCGGCGGGCAATTGCCATAAAAATTCTATTGTCATGGTAGCTCCTGTTGCTGTCAGCTGACCCGCCCTGCTTTGCGCCAGCTGGCGAGCAGCTCCCGCGCAGCAAGCAAGGGGCGATGATCAACCCAGTCCGCAAAATCAAAGTTATGTTCAAGAAATCCATGCAGCCACAAGGATTGTTTCTGGGATTCAAACCAGCTCAACCGTTGCGCCGAAAGATCTGGATATAAATGGCGATGAAAATCGTTGCGGTAAGCTTCGCTCACCGCTTCACTGCTGCCGCGGGTTTCTTTTTCGAGCACATCGCGCACACGCTCAAGGTTGTCCGCCGCCCAGTCCGCTGCTCGCAGAGTCTGTGCAAGAAAACGCACCAGCACATCAAAGTGCCGGTTGAGCAGATCCGCGTGGACCGTAATGGGCCGCGGCGTGCCGTTGTTGATGCGATAGATCGGGTCAGTCAGCTGATCCAGATCAATACCGACCACCACGCCGGCTGCCCGCGCTGCATCAACAGCGGAAGCGCCCTTAACATAAACTGCATCCACTTCGCCCCGCGCCAGATAATCAATACCACTCCACAGTTTTCCCGGGCCGCTGGTTTTAGCCACAAAGGTTTGGTCGGGATGTGCACGATTGGCCGGGACTTCCACCAGTTCTACATCATCAAAGGTCAGCCCCGCCGAACGCAGCGCACCGCGATAACCTTGAATCGACATACCACGGGCAATACTGGTCCCGCGCTGATGGGACGGAATAACGTGATCATTCCAGTCAGGCAGTGCCAGACGTTTTCCTTTTAAGTGTGCGGGCCGGGTAATGCCGGAATCCGGACGAACGAGGATGGTCTGCCACTCGTCGATCCAGGTGAGGCCGATCAAGCGGGTTTCTGCTCCCTGGGCCCGGGCCGCCAGGGCCAGGATGTTGCCACCTTCACGAATTAATTCCGGCAGCTGATGATCGTAGTGATGCCGACCCAGCTCGCGGCTGTCCTGCAGCGTTTTTATCTCAATGCCATCGGATGAAAATTCTTCATCCAGCCAGCCAAGCTGATAAGCAAGACCTGTAGCTGTGGGAACCGGACAGCGGGTAAACCAGATGCGCGACAAGCTGCCCGCAGAATCGGCAGCAGAGGATTTTGATAAATGAGTTGCTGGCATGGATTCATGTCCTTGGTGAAAAAAGGGAAAGTGAAGTCAGCCTGGATCAGTCATTCGTCCATAAATGTCGGGTCAGGGGGCCGCACAAACCACAGACTGACTTCACCTGCAGGCTAAAGCAGAAAGCATTCCAGCTTTTACAATTGCTAAAAAAACTTCCCATCCGCATGCCTGCTTGTCCTGATATCGGCTTCTGCTGGCAGGCTGGAGAGGTTTTCTGGCTGGGAGAACAGCAAACGCTAAGATACACCCGGGCGAATATCCGCACTGTCGATGTTCGCTTCGCAACAATCACTGCGACAGGTGTTGCATTTCAAACAGGTTTTTTTCTCCTTTCAGAGTTTCTCTCTCAATATACCGGCGATTGTGCCCAGCAGCATTTTGGCCTGAGGCTTGCTTTGCCCTCTGCCTGGAACTACCGGGCAGTCACATTCGCCCGGAAAAAATAATTGCCGTCTGCAAGAGAAATATTCATGAAGAAATTTCATCTGTTTTACCAGAGTCCTGTTTTACCAGCACCGTCCGGACACCTTCTTATGCTGCTACTGCTGAGCGGCCTGGGTTTGCCCATGCAGGAAATTCACTGGCATGAATAAATCCTATCCCCTGTTGCGCTGCCTTGCGCTTTACCGCGAGATGCCGTGGCGTTTCTGTCTCACCGCACTGCTCTTCGCGCTCGGCAATCTCGGCATGGTGTGGCAGCAATGGTTATTGGGAAGAGCCGTCCACGATGTCGAACGTGGTGCAGCCGTCGTACGTCTGGCGGACGGCAGCCTNGATTACACCATCGCNCTGACCTGGCTCGCGATTTTATTTGCCGTNGCCCTGGGACGTGGACTTGTGCAGTACTGCGCCGGACTCCTGGCATTGATCATCGGCCAGGATCTGCTGTTCATTCTGCGCGAGCGGATTTTTTCGCAGGTGCAGCGTCTGGATCTGGCCTATCACCGCGCTCACGGCGTCGGTGGAATGGTGACCCGCACGACCCGCGATGCCGATAAACTGCGCGACGCGCTGATCAATTTCTGGCGGCAGGTCTTTGAAACAGCGCTGCTGGTCATCGCCTCGGTGGGTATGCTGTGCTGGTATTCCCCGCTGCTGGGTCTGGTGCCCCTGGTGATTACCTTAATTGGCATGGCTGTATTTATTTTCCAAACAGATCATCTGGTCACCTTGGATCGAGCGGTAGGCGCCGCTTACGATCAGGTGAATCAAAATCTGAACGAAGGTGTCGGCGGTGTGCGGGTGATCAAAGCCTTCGGGCTTGAACCCGTGCGTATCGACGACTTCGCTACGCAGGTCAATGCGTTTGTTGTACATGCGCGAACCGCGCTGGCCTATGCCACATCACGTATTCCTCTGCCGCAGATCATCATTGCACTCGGGCACGTATGGGTACTGTGTTACGGCGCGCATCTGGTCGGCCAGGGCCACCTGAATATCGGTGAGCTGGTCGCCTCGGTGTTGCTGGTCAACACACTGGTTCTCCGGGTGGAAGGTATCGGTCGCATCATGCAGATCTTTGCCGATGCCCGCGCCTCGGCGGCCCGCATCTGGGAGCTGCTGGATGCACGGCCACGTATTACCGGTGGCCACCAGCCTGTGCCGGAAGGCGACCCGGGAATGCGTCTGATCGACGTGAGTGTTAATCCCCTGGGTCAGGGTAATCCGATTCTGTCGCACTGCTCACTCGCGATAAATGCCGGCGAGATCCTTGCGGTCGTCGGCGCAACCGGCAGCGGCAAAAGCAGTCTGCTTGCAGTTTTACCGCGTCTGCTGGATGTGGAAGCCGGTAAGGTTTTAATTGGTAATGACGAGCATGGCTGGGTCGACATCCGCACTGTGGGTACCGAGGCGCTGCGCCAGCACGTGCACGTTGTGCCCCAGGAAAGTTTTTTATTTTCCGATACTCTCGCCGCTAACCTGCGCATCGCCCGGCCCGACGCCAGTGACGAGGCATTAATGGATGCTCTGCGTATGGCCGGAGCCGAAGACGTTGTGCAGCGCCTTGAACAAGGACTGCAGACCCGTATCGGCGATCGGGGACTGACCCTTTCCGGCGGCCAGCGGCAACGTATCTGTCTTGCACGTGCGCTGCTCAGCCAGGCCGCCATCCTCGGCCTGGACGACGCTACCAGTGCTCTCGACGCAACAACCGAGCGCAGAATTCTCGACAACATCCGCAACTTTAAACAGACACATGGCCGCAGCGTCAGCCTGGTGATCGTTTCCAGTAAATTGTCGACCGTCCTGCTCGCTGACCGCGTTGCGGTGCTTTCGCACGGAAAAATTATTGCGCAGGGTACGCACCAGATGCTCGCTGCGCACAACACCGTTTATCGTGATTTGATGGGGATAGAAGATGGCACCACCTGGCCGCGGTAATACCGCCCTGAGCGATATCGAACTTGAAGAAGCTCTGGCAAAAAAATCATTGGAGCGCGGCGTGCTCATGCGTCTGCTGCCGCTGTTGTATCCAGTACGTGGATGGGTGATCGGTGCGGTATTGATCGAAGCCCTGTTAGTGGGTGCTATCTTTCTGCGACCCTGGCTCGTCAGTGAAGTGATCGATGAGGGGTTTATTCCTTCTGACAGCGGCATCGATGTGAATTACCAGGTAATCCTGTGGACCGGTATCGCCTTTACGCTGACCTGGATTGCGCGCTTTATCCTGGCCGGATTGGGCCAGTACGTGGCGGGCCGGGCAGCAATCAATGTGATCAATAGCCTGCGGGTGCGCGTCTTTACCCATGTGCAGCGTCTCAGCATCGGTTATTTCGATCGCACCAAGGCCGGTCGTATCACCACCCGCGCAGACAGCGATGTCAACACACTCGAACCCTTGTTGATCCAGGGTCCGCCGGAACTCTTGTCCGCCCTGCTTCGCTGCATCGTGGCCGGTACCATGCTGTGGCTGATCTCGCCGCTGCTGTTTTTCAGCGTTGCAGCGGTGGTACCGATTCTGGTGGTAGCGACGGTCATCTTCAAAAAAATCTCTCAGCGCAACTGGGGCATTGTAGCGGAAAACCGCAGCCGTTTTACCGCGCATCTGGTGGAAACCGTCGCGGGTGCACGCACCATTAAACAGAATAATTTNGAAGCACCCAACCAGCTGCGTTACCGGCNGCTGGTGAGAAACTTTAATCAGTCACTGGTNCGCGGCAATATCCGTTCGAGCTGGTTTGCACCACTCACCACCGTACTTACCACCAGCGCCATGGCCATCCTGCTGGTCGTGGGCGGACGCGGTGTGGCACTGGAACAGATTACACTGGGCCAGGTGGCTGCCAGTTTATTTTATGTGTTTATCTTTCTCGCACCGCTGCAGGAACTGAGTGACCTTTTTGAACGCTATGCCAATGGCGCAGCCTGCGCCCAGCGGATCTTTCTGTTGCTGGATACCGATCCTGACATTGTCGATCGCGAGGATGCCACGCATCTGCCTCAGGTTACGGGTGAAGTTGCCTTCAACCAGGTACGCTTCGCCTACACACCGGATGCCAGTCGCTGGATCATCGATGGTCTTGATCTGCATATCGCGGCCGGTGAAGTACTGGCGATTGTCGGTCCGACCGGTCATGGCAAAAGTACACTGGTACAACTGCTGACCCGGTTCTACGACGTGGGCCGCGGCAGCGTGACCATCGACGGACAGGATGTACGACACTTCACCCAGCGCAGCCTGCGCCGTCACGTCGGTGTGGTGCTGCAGGATAATGTGCTGTTCAGCGGTTCCATCCTCGACAACCTGCGCCTTGCTGCGCCGGATGCCAGCGATGAACAGCTGATTGCAGCAGCCCGGGAACTGGGGGCTGACGATCTGCTGGAAAATCTGCCCGACGGTTATCACACCCAGGTCGGTCCGCTCGGCTCTCTGCTCAGTCACGGCCAACGTCAACTGGTGTGTCTGGTACGCGCTTATCTCGCCAATCCTGCGATCCTGGTACTCGATGAAGCCACCTCAGCTGTGGATGTAAAAACCGAACGGCGCATTCAGCTGGCATTGCGCCGTTTGTGCGAAGGACGCACCGCCATCATCATCGCTCACCGCCTTTCCACCATACGCGATGCGGACCGCATTGCGGTAATCCGTGAAGGGAAACTGGTAGAACTGGGTAATCACACGGACCTGATTGCACAGGGAGGTTTTTATGCGTCGCTTTATCAGGCTTATGAGGAAAACAGTCTGGGAGTAAATGTAAAACCCCGAGATGAATTCAGGCAGAAAAATCTTGAAGAAAAAATCGAGGATAATCCTGCAGAAGAAAATGTGATTGACGCGCTGGCTTAGCCAGCGCATCGCAACGGTTTAAAAAACTGCGACTGACACCTCGGTAGCCTTGATCAACGCTACGACTTCCTTACCCACTTCCAGCCCCAGATCATCCACAGAGCGTGTGGTGATAACCGAGGTGATAATTCCAGCGGGCGTATCAATATCCACTTCCGACACCACCGAGCCACGCACTATCTCGCGGATCTTGCCATGAAACTGATTGCGTACATTCACTGCTGTAATAGCCATATAAATTTCCTCTTGAAAAATTTGAGTTACCAGGACAAACGGTATTCACCTAAACGATTGAAATCCACGTAGTTTCGAGGTGGTTCTTCCTGCGGCACTTCACCACCGATTTCGGCGATCACCTGCCGCTTGATTGCATTGAA
>Ga0065721_10004019_pt1 | contig 46897 bp, 44 predicted proteins | sample Mesricmetagenome_FD_59108 | JGI IMG/M metagenome (GOLD analysis project Ga0065721, IMG submission 59108) | Mesophilic microbial community from rice straw/compost enrichment Sample: eDNA_1 v2 (version 2) | ecosystem: Engineered > Solid waste > Grass > Composting > Bioreactor | place: USA: Davis...
GGTCGTAGCGCTTGCCCTGCGCCCGGCGCGGATCGCTCACCGTCGCCAAGCATTCCTTCAAAGTTTTCATCCAACTGCCGTCACTTCCTCACCATCTGGCCATTATCCCAGGTAGAAGTGAACGACCCTGCCCCCAGAACAACCTTGATCCTTAACACCGGAATTACAGTTCTTAAATGCACCATAATCCCAAACTGGCGTTTCTGTATATGAAACAATAAATATCTACCGACCTTGCTCCTTTCCCCGTGTGGCTCTTCTTGCTGTTTTCTTTGCAGCTCTGGTTCTGATAGGAGGCTCTTCTTTTTTAGTAGTCGGCAAAGATGAATCTACGCCTCCTTCTGAGGGTACCTCTACTTCTGCAGCAGGCTCTTCTTTTTGCGGGGGAATTTTCCCTGTGTAGAAGTTAAGATTAAGCGAAATGTGCCTAACCTTGAACTTTGTACCGCTAGTAGAGAGCCGATGTTTTGATATAAAGGCAGTTTCAGGCAAAAGAGGACACGCCTCTTTCTCATACTCAGGAAGGTTTTGTGCTCTTAGGTTTTCCTCCCATTCAGTGAGGCGGCCAACTGCATCCTTGTTTTGGCAATATATTAACAGTCCACCATGATCTTGGTTCTTATTGCCTGTAGCGTACTTGTCGCAAAGCTGAACAAACCCTTGGGAGACCCACGATATGGAGCTATCCCTCTTGGCCTCACCAATCCATAGGAATGATGGATTTTTGCCTCTGACCACAATATCAACGTGGCCACCAATCTTAGTATCGTGAGTGGCATTGTAATCCATTGCGTCCAAGGCAATCACAATTACTGAAGTAATTAAATCTTCTTTTTTGTCATAGTATTGATCGCGTCGCTCCTGGACTTTTTCGCAAACCCTATCCATATCCTCCATCAGCATGGAAATAAAATCTTGGTATGTGCTGACCGTAGACCTCTTGAGACGCCTTGCTAATAGTGGATCCAGAAGACATACAGTTTCGTAGTGGAGCAGGCTTCCAACGGGAGTGGTTTCCATCACTTATTCAACCCTGCCACTATCAACGTGAGACTTGAATTCATCAGAGATCTTATAATAAATAAAAAGATTTACTTTTGAAATTTTCGACCTTTTTGCCGCTTTCTGGGTGATAGAATTCGTTGTTTTTTATTGCGCTTGATACTACGTCTGGTTCAATCTCAATGTATTCATCGTCTTCTGTGTCCAAGAATTCATATCTCTGGTCCAGTATATTTATCTTAGCGCTACTTAGAAAGAGTAGTGCGCTTATAAGCACCGTGTCCGGGTAATTGGATATATCTCGTAGTCTTACGTAAGTAAGATGCCTTAATGAGCTACTTTTGGTTTTTGTAAAAAAATCAAAGAGACGAGCGCAGCAATCCGTCTCCGGAGTTTCCGGCCCAAACCTCTTTGCAAACTCTTGTTTTATTAAGCTTGAGTTGATCATGATGCCGACAGAGAATCTATGAGACTATTTAGCACAGTCATGTATGAGCCCTCGTCCCAGCAATCTAAGACTTTAGCGTAATCAATATTTGGTGCGTGTGTGCTGAGAATTTTTGAATGTCCGTGAAGAATAAGTTTAGGACTTCCAAAACCTAGGTCCCAGCACGCCGTCAAGCTGTGCAAATGGATCTGAGGTACGGCTTCTTCTCCGGCAACGTGATAGTCGTCTTCCCGCACATCAGAACTACGGTGTCTACCCTTGTTTTTGTTTAGATATCCACCATCATTTGCATGTTCAATGCATTGAACCTTCCATCCCTCTCCTTTGTATAGAGGAAGAAGTGCCGAATAAAGGTTAAGCGGGTCTCCTAAGGCACGCTCAATGCCGCAATGGGCACGTGCTAGACGATTAAATTTTTCTTGCAGGGCTGTCCTTATTTTAATTATTTCCGCCTCATTTTCATATTTTGCTTTATCTATGCGCAGCTCTACAAGCCTTCTTTCTGGATGAATCGTGAAGCAATCAAATACCGGATAGGAAATCCTTCTCTTTGCCCTTATTTCGAACAGTCCAGAATATTCCTCTTGTGCCTCTAGGGTGAGATTTTCAGGTGATAGTTCACACTCTTCGTTGACCCAACGTTTACCGGCAAAAATGATGGTAGATCGTGTGCCGTCTCGCTCTACAGCAGTAGGTACCCCGAGTACGCGGCAAGATGCCAGGACGTCATGAGGCAATGGGAGCGGATAGGCGACCCTATAAGGGCTATCGCTGTCTATGAACTCATCTAAGGCACTAGCAAGAGCTCCTGCTGTTGCTTCATCAGGAAGGGCCCAAAGTGAAATTGCTTTCTGTGCAAACCTGATATTGTCCTGGTAGCAGGCCTGCAGGCATTCTTCGACTTCGTCTCTGCGCGCGTCGTTGGCAAGATTTGAAAGTAACGCAATCTTGGTCTTTTCCCATCCTTGGGAGACTTCAAGATCTGTTGCATGAAACGCTGAGCGAAACACGGAAAACATATCTCTTCTTTCAATTGCGTCCAAAATTAATGCGCTCATCAGCGTCAGCCCTATCTATTTTCTGTTAGATCCTGGTCTTAGGACCTCTAGTGCCAACGTCAATGATGCCATGCTTGTCTTACGCGGAACCTATTGATTGCACAAGAGGCATCGTTCTACTTGAATGGGCGATTGCTGCTTCAGTGCAAGTTTAGGGCAGTGGCAAAAGTTCAGGAATGTTGGTACTTGCATGCAAATAAGTGGGACTTGTAAGCAGTACACAGAAGATTGGCCCATGCTGCTGGTTTGAATCAGCTCGCGAAGCTGCGCCTCAGCCTCAGCCAGCTCGGCGTTCAGCCCAGCGACGCGAGCGCTCAGGGATTCACGGGTGAGCTTGGCAACGGACTTGATTCAGCCCTTGGGTATGTTGTCTTCAGTTTGGTACATGGGAGGTGATGATGCCGCGTTGCCGGGGCAGGAAAGGCTGTGACCGGGCTCGGTGACGTTGGCGCTGCAGTCGGCCGCAAATGCATCCGTTTCTGCGTGCCGCAGTGGCTGGCCAAGTGCGGTCCGGTGGGTCTGAATTCGCCGTTTGACCTGCAGGCGCGGCCGCACGCACGCGCAGTTGCCCCACCCCGCACCGCTACTGCGGCGGCGACGCCCAGTCCAGCCAGCAAGCGCCCCCAAAGTTTGATGCGTGCCCATGTCGGCAACGCCAGCAGGTAGCGCTATTCACGTCCCGCGTGCTGGTCCAGGAACTGTCAGGCATCCTCAACGCCGCGCCGCCCCCGGCGCCAAATTCAGGCGCCGTTTGTAGTCGTCGAGCGTGCGCTGCCAAGCCGGCCGTGCCTCGCAGCGGCGGCGGTAGTCCACCAGCGCCGGGTAGGGCGTCACCACACCCGCGTCCACGATCTGCAGCACGGTGGTGAACAGGATGTCGGCCACCGTGAATTCCGTGCCCGCAAGGTACAGCACTTCCGACAGGCGCCGCTGCATGCCGCCGAGCCAGCGCCCGGCCAGCTCGATGTAGAAAGCGCGCCGCCGCGGCGCGTCGGGCCCGGGCTCGATGCCTTCGTCGAGGAAGGCAATCTGCATGAGTGTTGGCTCCACGCTGGTCAGCGCCGCGAAGCACCAGCGCGTCACCTCGGCCCGGCCGCGCATGTCGGGCGGAATCAGCTTGCCGGCCTTTTCCGCCAAGTACAGCACGATGGCGCCGGACTCGCTCAGCACCATATCGTCATCCTCGATCACCGGCACTTGCTGGAACGGGCTGAGGCGGGCGAATTCCTCACGCTTGAGCTCGCCGGCGAGCAGGTCCAAGCCGCGCACCCGGTAGGGCAAACCAACTTCCTCCAGCGCCCATTGCACGCGCAGATCGCGGGTGTGGCCCATTGCCAGCTCGGGTAGGCGGTGAGCGAAGCCATGGAGCGTGATCATGGTGGGCTCCTTGGCCGAGCCTCATGCCCGGCGCCATGCGTGTCGGCAAGGAATGTTCCGGACAACGCTGGTTGGGGGCCATCACGGCGGAAAGTGGCAACTCCGCAGCCTGGCTTTAAGCGAAGCGGCTCCCTGCACCGTGCTGCTGGTCCAGCCCTTCGATACCACCCATGGGCAGGCCTGGAGCTGGCTCAGCAGCCACCTCAAAATCCGAACAGGGCGTACACGGCACGCTGCGTAAAGGGGCGTGCTGGCTTTCCTGTGCGGCTTGGCCGGCTGCGACATCCTGTAGCGTATCGACAAGGAGCGCTTCGTTGGCATGGCGGCCAGCGTCAGCGTGGCCATCAAGCTCACCGCGGATTCACCGGGGCATGGACAGGCGGCTGTGCACTGGCGTCAAAGGACTGCGGGCTGGCCGCCCCAACTGCTCACGCAGCACGTGGCCCGCGCCTTCGCCGAGGCCTATGGTGGCTCCGGGCTGTGGCACCGGCTGGCTTAGTTGGCGCCGACGGTTCGAGACCACGAAACGTCCCTAGAGAGGGCGGATGACTACGTCCAGCACACGTTGGGCTCCTCGGTAAGTGCCGGCAGATCGATGTGGCCAGCGCGCGGCGTTACTGCAATGCCCAGGATTCGCCAAAGGTTGCTCTGCCCAGGATGGTGCACGCCACCTGTAGAGCCGATGACGTCCGTAGGTCCGTGCCTTTTTCTGGTCGTAGCGGTTTCTTGCCATTGGGCATGCCGTTGTGCTGCCATTCGTGTTTTGACGGACATCTCGTGCGACGTCCAGAACCAGCATGCCGGTCGCCGCGGGGCTGATTAGAAGAAGTTAAATACAGATTACGCCTGTGGATAGCCACCGTAAGCTGTTGTCGGCGCTCAGAAAGTTTAGGTTGCCGTGCCGTCAAAACACGAAGACTGTCCGTCAGAACACGATGGTGTTGCCGTCAAAACCCGAAACGTGTCCGTCAAAACACGAAGCAGTGTGTCCATCAAAGCACGAAGGATCTGCGGTCGAACGACGAAACCTGTCCGTCAGAACACGAACCGACGCATCCGTCAGAACACGAGTGCCGTTGTCCGTCAAAACACGATGTTGGGCTGATGGCAGAGGCGGACTGGATCAAACGTCCGTCAGAACACGAAAGCTGTCCGTCAAAACACGAAAGGGGCCGTGCTAACTTTGCAGGATCAACGTCCGCGCCGCTTACCATGACCGCGATTACTGCTGCCGCCCGAGCGCGGATGAAGAAGCTCACTGACGAAGCTGAAAGCCGTCTGCGCGCTGCTGCTGTAGAGCGTGTGGGCGCTGTCGGTGTGCCCTTGCCGCTCAAGACGGGCGAGCAGGGCGAGCTGTTCCAACCTTGGCACGAGCCGCTGCGTGGCCTGTGCAACCACTTCGCCCGTGCCGCCCTGTTCACGGCGTCTCATTGGAAACAGCCGCGTGAGCGCACGGGGCCGACCGCACTGTTCACCGCGGAAGGGTTCGAGCTGGTTTTTTCTGGCGAGGAGTTGCGTCAGGACGATCTGGACGTGTGGCTGCAGGTCGTCCATTTCGGACGCATGACCGATGTGGGCCAAGAGTTCACGGTGGTTCCCCACGACCATGCTTGTTGCGCTGGGATGGGGCCGAAGCAAGAAGGACTACCAGCGACTGCGAGACTGTGTCCTGCGGCTCAAGGGCGCTGAAGTCCGCATAAAGGACGAGCGGATTGCCCCGGGTCGTCAGCTGGTGACCAACTTGATTACCGAGCTGCGCTGGGATGCCGAAGGCAAGGACGATCGTGCGGTATGGGGTCTGCAACTGAGCAAGGCGCTGGTGACCCTCTATCTGCCTACCAATTATTCGTTGGTCGAGTGGGAGCAGCGCCTAGCGCTTTCACCGTTGGCAAAGTGGCTTCATGCGTTTTACAGCACGCACAGGGACCCGTTCCCTTATTCCGTCTCCAAGCTGCACGGGATGTGTGGTTCGAAGAACAAGCGCGTTGCGTCTTTCCGCCTGTGCTTGATTGAAGCATTGGATGAACTTAAACGCCAGCGATTCTTGGACTCATGGGAAATTACGAAGTCGCGCATTGAAAAAGCTGGTGTGCTCAACGTGACACGAACACGCGGTGCCACGGCGGTCGCCTGACTGTTTGGTAGCTTCAGTTCGAAAACTGAGGCAAAATCTTGATGAATTAAAAAATTAATGGGGCGGAAACTTGGACCAAGTTTTTGTTTGCAAAGGACCTCTCACAGACTCGCAGCAAGTGTCGCTTAAATTATGCTACGTGTTAAGTGAACCAATATTGAAATACGCTACAAAGCTAGGAGAACAAGACTGGCGGTTTTCTATGGACGGCGAATGGCTTGATGTGCGGATAAGTTCTCGTCAAGTGTTAACTCAAGTACTTCCCGTCTCACCAAGTGTTATAGTCCGTGAGATAATCGAGACACTGAAGCAGAACAGCGTTATACGTACATGACGCCAGAGGTTGGGCCTCCGACTGAATTGGGACGGTCGTGGGTATAAAGGAAATTGGTGCGCTTCTTCGTCGAGCAAGCGAAAGCATTCAGCAATGCATCAATTTTGTAAGATCATAAAAATTAGATTTTCTACGATAGCATCTGTACCAAAGAGCCTCAGTGATCCAAGCTTAGAGAAATAGGTTTCAGTGCACCATTTTCCAGAAAAAAACGAAAAATTCACATAGGTTGATTTTGAATAATGGTGTTTAGTTCGTATGTTTGTGAGGCATTAATAATCGACCCAGCGACCACTGATAATCAAGCAAGTCCGCTGACTGTTGTTCGCTCACCTGTGATCGTACAGGCAACGCCACCAGCACGCGTGTCATGCTTCAGGGTAAGACCTTGCGCGGCCGGCCTTGACATTTGGGGCCGGCATCGTTGTCGCAATCTCCGTCAGGAGTCAGCGAACCGATCCTGCAGTTCCAGCAGCGGCGGCGCGCAACGCATGCCGCACGTACCCTACAACATACCGGTTACCTTCCTGCCCAACAGATGCCTCTTCGCTCGGCCCTGAATCCTTTGAGGCCGGTCGAGGCCCAGCCGTCTCTCTCCTGCACGCGCCGTGGCTTTGAGGGGGAGTCAGGGCAAGACAGCCTGCCTGTTCAGCCTGGACTTTTTTCGCGGCCCTGGGCTTCGAGGTGGGGATAGGGGGAAAAGGGCGGGTCAGGAGGGGGTGTTGGGTGGGGTAGGGGCTCCTCGTGGTTCTGATGTGCCTGATCCGGTCGCGCTGTTGAAGGGGGGAGAAGGGGAAGCCCGCCTCCCTGCCCAGCTCGGTCTTTGGTCCGCGTCTTTTCGGCCGTGAGAGGTAGGGGGAGGGGGAGAAAGGGCGATCAGGGGAGGATGGGACTTGGTCTGGGAGTAGTTGAGAGATTTCAGGTATGTTGTGCAGTGCGGTCGTTTCAGATGCATGGATACTGGCGGCCTTCGCGCCACCATGCCATTCATGAACTTCAGGATCGTCGTCTACAGCCAGCCCGCCTGCCCTCAATGCGACACCGCAAAGAAGCTGCTGCACAGCAAGGGCTTGCCGTTCGAGCTCATCCAGATCCACGACCAGGGCCAGCGCACGGCGTTCCTCAAACGCTTTGACCTGCGCGTGCAGCAACTGCCCCAGGTCTTCATCAACGAGCAGCACGTCGGCGGCGTCGTGGGTCTGCAGTCGGCTTTGAAACGCATCGGACTTTGACTGCACTCACCACCGACCATGTGACAGCGGTTGCGACACGAAGTGCAGGCTGGTTCAGTGCCCGGTGTGGCCGTCGGTAACTGCAACGTCATCAGCCAGCCGATTGGGCACTGTTGTGGAAGGCATCGCCGAGCGAGTGCGGGGCAGCAGCAACTCGACCTTCAACCCGCCGAGCCGTCCGCTGCACAGCGTCAGCTTGCCGCCGTAGAGCTCGGCGAGCTCCTGCACGATCGCCAGCCCCAGGCCGCTGCCGGGTGCGGCCTCGTCCAGGCGCACGCCGCGCGACAAGGCATGCTTGCGCTCCTCGGCCGCAATGCCCGGCCCGTCGTCCTCGACGACCAGGCGCAGTTGCGGTGTCCCTGCCTCGGGTACCCGGGACGCCGCGATATGCACCGAGCTGCGCGCCCACTTGCAGGCGTTGTCGATCAGGTTGCCCAGCATCTCCTGCAGGTCCTGCTCCTCCCCGGCAAAGGCCAGTCCGGGCTCCACGACGTCGATGTCGAACGCCAGTCCGCGCTCAGCATGCACGTGCGACATCACGCGCACGAGCGCTTGCACGATCGGCGCCACCTCGGCGCGCACGCCCGGCATGCCCTGCGCCGCCGCGGCACGCGAGCGGGCCAGATGCCAGTTGACGTGGCGACGCACCATCTCCACCTGGTCGACCACGAATGCAGGCAACGCCGCCAGCGCCGCGGGATGCTGCTGTGCCGAAGTCGCTCCCTGTGCCATCACGGCCAACGGCGTCTTGATGGCGTGGGCCAGGTTTCCGGCCTGTGTCCGGGCGCGAACCACGATCTCGGTGTTTCGCTGCAGCACGCCGTTGAAGTCGTCGACCAGCGGCTGGACCTCGTGCGGAAACTCCCCTTCCAGGAACTGCTGCCGGCCCTCGCGCACGGCGTTGAGCCCGCGCCGCAGCGCCTTGAGCGGTGCCAGGCCCATGGCCACCTGCGCCGTGGCTGCCGCCATGAGCAAGCCCAGCAGCACCGCCAGCGAAGCCGCCAGGAGCCGATTGAATTGGGCGACCGCCGCGGCCATGTCACCGCGATCGGCCGCGACCAGCAGGCGCCAAGCCGGGGCACCGCCGGCAGCCATGCACACCGTGCGCTCCACCAGCAGCAGCTCGGCGCCCCCAGGCCCGGCGGCCTCGTGCACGTGGACTTCGCCGTCTGCCGGCGCATCCGCAGGCGCTTGCAACTCGGCGTCCCACAGCGAGCGGGAGCGCAGCACGCCGCGTCGGGGCGCTGCGCCCGCCATCTCGTCAATCTGCCAGTACAGGCCCGAATATGGCCGGGTCCACCTCGGATCGCTCAGCCGTGCCGGATCGAGCAAGGGCTGCCCGTTGGCATCCACCTCAAACCGCGCCGTCACCTGGTCGAGCTCGGTGGTCAGCGTTGCCACGAGCTGGCGGGTGACGTGTTCGCGGAACAGTCCGGACAGCAGCCAGCCCGCGAGCAGGACGGCCACGGCCGTGGCCACAAGCGTGGCCGCCAGCAGCCGCCAGCGAAGCGACCGCGGCAACCGCAACGGCAACGCCATGCCCATCCTCACGCGACGTGCGCGAGCCGGTAGCCCAGGCCGCGCACCGTCTCGATGGCGTCGGCAGGCAGCTTGCGGCGCAGCCGGGCGATGAAGACCTCGACCGTGTTGGAGTCCCGGTCGAAGTCCTGGGCGTACAGGTGCTCGGTGAGCTCGGTGCGTGACACCACCTGGCCGGGCCGGTGCATCAGGTAGGACAGCAGCCGGTACTCGTGCGAGGTCAAGGGCACCGGACGGCCGCCGACGGTCACGCGGCCACTGCGGGTGTCCAGACTCAAGGCACCGCACTGCAGCAGCGGCGAAGCCAGCCCCTGGGCACGCCGGATAAGGGCCCGCACGCGAGCGAGCAGCTCCTCCATGTGGAACGGCTTGGCCAGGTAGTCGTCGGCACCGGCGTCGATGCCCGCCACCTTCTCGTGCCAGCTGTCGCGGGCGGTGAGGATGAGCACCGGCATGGTCCGCCCGGCGCTGCGCCAGTGCTGCAGCACCGTCAGCCCGTCGACGATCGGCAACCCGAGGTCGAGCACGACCGCGTCGAACGGCTCGGTGTCGCCCAGGTGCTCGGCGTCGCGGCCGTTGTCGGCCTCGTCCACGGCATAGCCGGCTCGCTCCAGGCCAGTGCGCAGCTGCGAGCGCAAGGTGGGTTCGTCCTCAACCAACAACAATCTCATGATGGCTCCCCCGTGCTCTTCAAGCCCTTACCGGGCCGGCCCCTGCGTCGGCGGCGCTCCCTTGAAGCGCTGCTTCAACACTTCGGCCGTTCGGGCATCGATTGCCAGCTTCACCACCTGGCCGCCGGGCTGCAGGAGCTTCACCTCGTAGACCCAGCGCCCGTCGTCGCGCTCGAGCTCGATCTCCAGCACCTGGCCCGGGTGGGAGCGTTGCAGCCGCTCCAGCAGCACGGGCAGCGCCAGCGCCTGGCCTGACTGCACTGCGTCCCGGGCGCGCTCGTGGTCACTCTCGTCGGCGTGCGCCAGCAAGGCCATCCACAGCACACAAGCCGCCAGCAGCCAGGGCATTTGCCGGCTGATGCGCGCCGGCCGAACCGCACCGGGGCCGGTGGCCGGGAGGGAGCGAGGCGGGTATGTCATGCGGCCAGTCTTCGGCGTCTTGGCTGAACCGCAGATGAACAGCCGGTTCAGGAAACGTTCAGGCCTCGTTGCGAAGAATGCCTCCAACACCCGCAACGACACCGCCGCGAGGAACCCGCAATGAACGCCAAGCTGACCTGGATCAAAGATCGCTGCCCTCACTGGCTGCCTGCGGTCATGCTGGCGGCCTGCCTTGCCGCGGCAGCCGGCACGGTCCGGGCTGGCGATACCACGGCGGCCCAGCAACTGGAGCGCTTCAGCGCCCAGGCCGCTACCCCGGGCCAGGCCGAGCGCGGCCGGATCTTCTTCACCAGCCGCCATGGCGGCGAGTGGTCCTGCGCGTCGTGCCATGGCAACCCGCCCACGAGTGCCGGCAAGCATGCCAGCACCGGCAAGCCCATCGCGGCACTGGCACCGGCCTTCAATCCACAGTCCTTCACGGACACCGCGAAGGTCGACAAGTGGTTCCGTCGCAACTGCAAGGACGTCGCGCAGCGCGAATGCACGCCCACCGAAAAGGCCGACGTGCTGGCCTACCTGCTCGGCCTCATGCGCTGAGGCTCGACCCTTCACCGAGGAGAACGTCGATGAACGCGCAATTCCACCGCCTGCCGTCACATCCGTCGCTGCCCTGGGCCGCCTGGCTGCTGCTGGCCCTGGCGGCGGCGCTCCCGGCCCAGGCCGACGAGCGCCAGCTGCTGCCCGCGAACACGCCCAAGGCCTACACACAGGAGTGCGGCTCCTGCCACACCGCCTACCCGCCCGGCATGCTGCCGGCGCTCTCGTGGCAGCGCGTGATGTCGGGCCTGGACAAGCACTACGGCACGGACGCGTCGCTGGACGAGAAGACGGTCCAGCAGCTGGCCGCCTGGCTGCAGGCCCATGCCGGCACCTACAAGCGCGTCGCCGAGGAGCCGCCCCAGGACCGCATCACGCAGTCGAACTGGTTCAGGCGCGAGCACCGCGGCATCGACGCCGCGGTATGGAAGCACGCCAGCGTCAAGAGCGCCGCCAACTGCGCCGCCTGCCACAGCGGGGCCGACCGCGGCAACTTCGACGAGCGCGGCCTGCGCTTTCCCGCTGGTCTCGACGAGCGCCACCGCCACGCCTGGCAGGACTGAATTCCCCCCAAGGAGACACCATGATTCAAGCCGAGACGATGGCGGCCGCCGGCCGTCCCGTGCCTGCCCAGGCCGAGCGCGGCCGGCGCGTCACGGATGCGCCGACCCGGATGTTCCATTGGCTCTTCGCGCTGAGCTTTGCCGGCGGCTGGCTGACAGGAGACTCCGAGCACTGGCGTGCGCTGCACGTGACCCTGGGCTACACGATGGCCGGACTGCTGGGCTTTCGCCTCGTGTACGGGCTCATCGGCCCGCGCCACGCGCGGCTGTCGCTGCTGTGGCGCAAGCTCGCCAGCGCGCCGGCCTGGCTGCGCACGCTGGCCAGCGGCGGTGCGGCCACCCGCATCAACTGGCGGCAGGGCCAGAACCTGCTGATGGCCGGCGCCATCGCCGTGCTGCTGCTGGGCGTCGTGCCACTGACCCTCAGCGGCTATGCCACCTACAGCGACTGGGGCGGCGAGTGGCTGGAGGAGGTGCACGAGCTGTTCGCCAACACCTTGCTCGCCGTCGTGGCCGCGCACCTGGCGCTGATGGCCCTGTCGAGCGTCCTGCGGCGCCAGAACCAGGCGCTGCCCATGCTCACCGGCCGCGTTTCCGGCCCGGGGCCCGACCTGGTGCGCAAGGACCAGCGCTGGCTGGCCGCGCTGCTGCTGCTGGCGGTGCTGGGTTTCGGCGCCTGGCAGTGGCACCTCTCACCCAACGGGCTGCTGCCCGGTCCGGCGAGCCATTCCGAGCGGTCGCATGACGGCGACGACTGACTCTTCCACCCCGGCCGTCATTGAAGGGAGTCACCATGAAGACCTACGTGTGTCCAGCTTGCGGGCTGGTGTATGACGAAGCCGCCGGGCTGCCCGAGCACGGCATCCCTGCCGGCACGCCCTGGGCCGACGTGCCCGAGAGCTGGCGCTGCCCGGAGTGCAACATCGGCAAGGCCGACTTCGTGCCGATGGAGTCGTGAGCGCATGCGTCCTTGGCCGCGTGGACCGGGCCCGGGGCTGCGCTTATCCTGCGCCGGATGAGCCGTCTGCACCTTTCGTGAGGCCGCGAGGGCATGGCACGCGACCTGCCCCCGGGCCTGGCTCCCGACGAAGCCGCCGAGCGGCTGCGCCGGGAGGGCCCAAACGAACTGGGCACCAGCCGGCGCCGTACCCTGCTGGACATCGCGGGCGAGGTCGTGCGCGAGCCGATGTTCGTGCTGCTGCTGGGCGCGGGTGGCATCTACGCCGTCATGGGCGACACGCGCGAGGCGCTGGTGCTGCTGGGCTTCGTCGTCATCATCATGGCCGTGACGGTGCTGCAGGAGCGCCGCACTGACCGGGCGCTGGACGCGCTGCGCGACCTCTCCAGCCCACGGGCGCTGGCCGTGCGCGGCGGCGCGGCGCTGCGCATCCCCGGGCGCGAGGTGGTGCGCGGCGACGTGCTGCTGCTGGCCGAGGGCGACCGCATCGCGGCCGACGGCGTGCTGCTGCAGGCGCACGAGCTGGCCACCGACGAGTCCATGCTCACCGGCGAATCCGAGCCCGTGCCCAAGCCCGCCGGCAACGAGCGGGTATTCGCCGGCACGCTGGTGGTCAGCGGCCAGGGCGCCATGCGGGTCGAGGCCACGGGCCGGCACACGGAGCTCGGGCGCATCGGCGCCTCGCTGCAGGTCATCGGACTGCAAGCCTCGCCGCTGCGTGACGACGTGGCCCGGCTGACGCGGCGGCTGCTGATCGTGGGCCTGGCGCTGTGCGCGCTGCTGGTGGCCTTGTTCTGGCTGCTGCGCGGCGGCTGGCTGCAGGCCCTGCTGGCCGGGATCACGCTGGCCATGGGCGTGCTGCCGCAGGAGTTCCCGGTCATCATGATCGTGTTCCTGGCACTCGCCGCACGACGCCTGGCCGCGCAGCAGGTGCTCACCCGACGGCTGGGCGCCATCGAGACCCTGGGCCAGACCACCGTGCTGGCCGTGGACAAGACCGGCACGCTCACGCTCAACCGCATGGCCGTGGCCGTGCTGTCGGTGGGCGGGCAGGCGCTCGACGTGCGCGAGCTCCGCGACGCGGCGCTGCCCGAAGCCTTCCACGAGCTGCTGGAGTACGCGGTGCTGGCCAGCGAGATCGAGCCGCACGACCCGATGGAGCAGGCCTTCCACCGCCTGGCGGCCGCGCAGCTCGCGGGCACGGAGCACCTGCACCCGTCCTGGGCACTGGCGCGCGAGTACGAGCTGGCGCCGGAGCTGCTGGCCATGAGCCACCTGTGGCGCGAGCGGGGCCGGGTCGACGACATGGTCGCGGCCAAGGGCGCGCCGGAGGCGATTGCCGACCTGTGCCACCTCGACGCCGGCGCGCTGGAGAGGGTCCGCACCGAGGCGGCCGCGCTGGCCGGACGGGGCCTGCGAGTGCTGGCGGTCGCCAAGGCGCGTCACCCGGTCCAGCAGGACTGGCCGACCGTGCAACATGACTTCGACTTCGAATGGCTGGGATTGGTGGCCTTGGCCGATCCGCTGCGCCCCGAGGTCCCGCAGGCGGTGGCGACCTGCCGTCGCGCCGGTATCCGGGTGCTGATGATCACGGGTGACCATCCCCGCACCGCGCAGGCCATTGCCCTGCAGGCGGGCCTCGACGCCAGCCGGGTGCTCACCGGCGAGGAACTGCAGGCCTTGCCGGCCAACGAGCTGGTGCGCCTGGCGGGCGAGGTAAGCGTGTTCGCACGCATGCGCCCGCAACAGAAGCTGGCCCTGGTCGAGGCGCTCGAGCTGCGCGGCGAGGTAGTGGCGATGACGGGGGACGGCGTCAACGATGCCCCGGCGCTCAAGGCGGCCCACATCGGCGTCGCCATGGGCCAGCGCGGCACCGACGTGGCCCGCGAGGCGGCGTCGCTGGTGCTGCTGCAGGACGATTTCGGCTCCATCGTCACGGCCATCCACCACGGCCGCCGGACCTACGCCAACCTGCGCCAGGCGCTGACCTATACCGTCGCGGTGCACGTGCCCATCGTCGGCCTGGCGCTGCTGCCGGTAATGCTGGGACTGCCGGTGGTGCTGGCGCCCATGCACATCGCCTTCCTGGAGCTGGTGATCGACCCGGCGTGCTCGCTGGTGTTCGAGGCCGAGGACGACGACGCCGACCTCATGGGCCAGCCGCCCCGCCGGCGTGCCGAGTCGCTGCTGCCACTGGGCTCGGTCCTGCAATCGTTGCTCCAGGGCGCGATGGCCACCACCCTCGTCATGGGCCTGTACGCGCAGATGCACTCCAGCGCCACGCTGTCGTCGCTGGCACCGGCAGCGGCCTTCACGGCGCTGGTGGCGGCCAACGCCGCGCTGATCCTGCCCAGCCGCGCCGGCCGCCGCCGCTGGTCGCGGCTGTTCACGGGCCTGACGGCCGTGAGCCGCCTCGTCGTCACCGCCACGATCGCGGCCCTGTTCGTCGCCACCGGCGTGCCCGCCGTGGCCCAGCTTTTCGGCTTCGCCGCGCTGCCGCCGGGGCTCTGGTTCGGCTGCGTCGTGGCCGGGTTGCTGATGGCTGTGCCGTTCGAGCTGGCCAGGCGCTGGCTGGGCCCCGACGGTCGTGGTAGCGTGGCACGGTCCCAGCGTGCGTGACGCCAACGCGCGTGCGGGGAATGTGTCGCGACGGCTTGCGTCAGGTCATGTGTCCGTCAACCGGTACGCGCGCAACCACTGCATCACCGGGGATGTGCCCGAGCGTCATGGGAATTGATACGAAAGCGGTGGTCGCGACGGCAAAGGCGATGGGCAACAGCACGCGCGTGAGCGAGCTGACGAAGTTCCTGAGATCCGGGTTCATGTGCAAGTCTCCTGGCGGCATGTTGGCAACAGCGCCTCGATGCATCGGTAATTGCATGGTGCCCGGCGGCAGCTGAACCGGTGATGAACGATCTCCGGGCTGCGGTGCGAGTGGCGAGCCGCAAGTGCGTGGCGCAGGAACCTGGCGGTCCATGACTGGGGAGATGATCGACGTGAAGATGCTGGTGGCGGTGGACGACAGTGACTGCAGTAAGCGCATGCTGGCCCATCTGGTGTCGCACGAGGGCTGGTGCGACGGCGGACACGAGTGGACCGTCTTCCACGGCGTGCCGCCGCTGCCGCACCGTGCGGCGGCCCTGGCCGATCCGCCCAGCGTCGAGGGCTACTACGCGAGTGACGCCGAGCGCGTGCTGCGGCCGGTGCGCAATTTCCTCAGGCGGCACGGCATTCAGCCGATCTTCCTGCACAAGGTTTGCACGCCGGAGCGCGAGATCGCCCGCCTGGCCAACTCGGGCCGCTTCCACCTGGTCGTCATGGGCAGCCACGGGCGCGGGGCCTTGGGTGCCGCCGTGCTGGGCTCGGTGGCGCAGAAGGTGCTGGCCTCGACGAAGACGCCGGTGCTGATCGTTCGCTGAGATGCGGGCACGACGGCCGGTCGCTTCAGCCGTGCGCAACCGGAATCGGGCTCCGCGGCGAACACCGGTGAAGGTGCTGCTGACGCGCAGCCGCTGCAGTGCACAACGCCCAGCACAACCACGCGGACCAGAAGGTATGGCTGGGGAAGTGCGCACCTCTGGCCAGCTGCACCCAGCCGAACATCAAGCCCAGCCCGACGACACCAAAGAGCAGCCAGCGCGCAAGGACCGGGCGGTATGGACGCCAGAGGAAGTACAGGCTGAGGAATGCAAATGCCGCCACCGCATGGCCGGACGGAAAGCAGTGACCGGGTCCGCCGTCCCGCCCCCAGTACGCCCAGTGCGGCACGTAGGCCGTATGCCCGCCGAATTCGGCCAGGTCCCAGGGACAGCTCGTGTCGCTTAGGCGCTTGATGCCGGGCACAAGCATCGAGCCTGCCACGGTGACACCGAGCCAGTACAGCCGCTCCTTCCTGGAGGGGCCGGCCTGCCAGGGGCGTATCGCGTCCCATGCGGACAGGGCCAGCGCCGCCCAGGCGAGCCGGCGGCCGCCGTTGTGCAGCAACGTGCTGGTCAGCCATGCGTCGCGCATGGGAAAGCCCGCGGCATCGCCGAGCCAGCGCGCGACCGTCCGGTCCCAGCCAGTGGCCTCCCATGCAGCCAGGAGCGCAAGGGCAAGCAGCGCAACCCGCATGTCGTGCCTGGAGAAGGTCCTGTGCCGTGTCATCACTTCGCATACCCAGACGTGCGGCAGCCGGCGCTCAGGTCCCAGGCAGGCTCGTGCAGGCTCGTGCGCACGTCCAGCAGGCCCAGCAAGGAATGGAACAGGTGGTCGTGGCTGACCGGTTCCATGGCGCGGCGCTGCAGACAGGCGGTATCCAGGCCGATGGCCCGAGCGAAGTCGGGGGAGGACCACATCACCATGGGCACCTGCTTCTGCTCGGCCGGGGCGACCGGATAGGGCATGCCATGCAGGAACAGGCCGCGCTCTCCCAAGGACTCTCCATGGTCGGAGACGTAGAGCATGGCCGCGTCCACGCGCCCGGCGTGGGCTTGCAGCAGCCGGATCAGTGAAGCGAGGACATGGTCGGTGTAGAGCAGCGCGTTGTCGTAGGCGTTGACGATCTCCGCGGCGGAACACTGCTGCAGGTCATCGCTTTCGCAGGCCGGCTTGAAACGCTTGAACGTCGGCGGATAGCGCCGGTGGTACGCGGGGCCGTGGCTGCCCAGCATGTGCAGCACCAGCAACTGCGTACCGCGCGCGTCTTCCAGGCGCTGGTCCAGGCCACGCAGCAACGCTTCGTCCAGGCAGTGGCCCTTGTCGCACAAGCCGCTCGGCTTCATCGACGCGGTGTCGTCGGCGCTGAGGTGGTCACAGACGCCCTTGCAGCCGGACTGGTTGTCACGCCAGTGCACCGCGACTCCGGCGCGCGCCAGCACGTGCAGCAGCGACTCGCTGCCACGGATGCGCTGCTCGTCATAGTCTCGGCGGCCCACCGGTGCGAACATGCAGGGCACCGACACCTCGGTGTTGGTGCCGCAGGCCGTGACGTCGGCGAAGTTGATCACGGGCAGTTGCGCCAGCTGCGGGGTGGTCTGCCGAGCGTAGCCGCCGAGCCCCCAGTTGGCCCGACGCGCCGTCTCGCCCACAACCAGCACCAGCAGCCGCGGCCGCGCCTGAGCGGCCCAGGACAATCCGGGTGCGGCGTCGAGGCCGATGGCCTGGCGCGGCTGCGCCGCCCCACGCGCATCGTGCACGCTCACGCTGGCCAGCGACCACATCCAGTTTGCCGGCGTGATCAGGTAGCGCATCTCCTTGTGGTTGCGCATGAGCGACGAGAAAGGCTGGAACACCGACAGCAGCGCCCCCACCAGCAGCGTGACCGCGCCGGCCAGGGCCAGGCCACGCACGAGCAACGCACGCAGCGGCGGCCGGCGCACGATGCGCACGCGGCTCAGCAGAGCCAGCGGCAAGGCGGCGTACAACAGCAGGTGCAGCGCCAGGGTCCATGACAAGAGCTCGCGGGCCTCGGCCACGTCGGTGCGCAGCACGTTGCGCAGCATCGACGGGTCCAGGTAGACACCGAAACGCTCCATGAAATGCGTGGCGAAGGCGGTAGCGACGATCAGCACGGCCAGAAGCGGCTTGAGCAGGCGGCGATGGACCAGCAGCGTCAGCAACAGCGCGGCATGCAGCGCCAGCAGCATCACGCCCAGCGCCAGCACGAAGCCCCAGGTGGCGGGCTCGGCCAGCGAGCGCCCGTGCAGCGCCGCGGCGAAGAACAGCCGGTTGGCCGCAAGCGTCCAGAACAGGCTGGCCACCAGGGCCACCTGCTCCACGGTGGCCGGTATCTCGAAACGCCGCTCGGGCAAAGGCAGGCGGCTCGGTGGGACGGTGGCGGTCTCAATTGACAATGGCGACATGGCGCGCCATTGCGCCAGCCCGGTCTGAAGAGAGCCTGAAGCGAACGGGCCCGATGGCCCTGGCCTCCAGAGGAAACCACTGCGCGATGCGACTGCTGCTGCTCGAAGACGACGACATCCTGGGCGGGGGCCTGCGCGACTTCCTGCGCGCGGAAGGCCACGTGGTGGACTGGTGCGGCCGCCTGAGCGAAGCCGACGCGCTGCACGGCGAGCCCTACGACGCACTGCTCGTGGATTGGCAGTTGATGGCTGCCAGCGGCAAGTTCGGGCTGTGGCGCGTGCAATGCACGGGGCTGTCTTGACGTCGGAGCCGGCGTGTCCGCGCCATTCACGCTCTTTTAAGGGGGACGGGCTAAGGTCGCTGGCACAGGAGCTTGGGGGAGTGGCTTGAGCTTCACGCGCTACACGGCCGTCGGCGGGCTGGCCACCGCCGTGCACTACGCCTTGCTGGCCCTGCTGGTCGAGGCCGTGCGCGTGCCGCCCGCAGCGGCGGCAGCGCTCGGAGCGCTGGCCGGGGCGGTGCTAGCCTATGCCGGCAATCGGCGCTTCACCTTCCGCGACGTGGAAGTCTGCCATCGCCGCACCCTACCGCGCTTTCTCACCGTGGCCGCGCTCAGCGCGGCGCTGAACTCGCTACTGGTCGCCTTGGGCACCGCGCTGGGCGAGCACTACCTGCTCGCCCAGGCCCAGTCCACCGCTGCCGGCCTCGTCCTGGGCTACGGCCTCAACAAACGCTGGAGCTTTGTCTCATGAGCGCATCCTGGCCCCGTCCCAAGGCCCACGGCACCTGCGCGCTCAGCGTCGTGGTGCCCGTGTTCAACGAGGAGGCGGTGTTGCCGGCGCTGCACCGGCGGCTGCTGGCCGCCGTGGAGGGCATCGCCGGCGGTGTCGAGATCGTCTACGTCGATGACGGCAGCAGTGACCGCTCGGCAGCCGTGCTGCACCAGTTGCACCTGAGCCATCCGATGGTCACGATGCTGCGCTTCAGCCGCAACTTCGGCAAGGAGCAGGCCATGGCAGCGGGGCTGCAGTACGCGCGCGGCAACGCCGTGGTCGTCATGGACGCCGACCTGCAGCACCCACCGGAGATGATCCCAGCCATGGTCCAAGCCTGGCGTTTGGGTGCCGACGTGGTGAACATGCGCCGACGCAGCCGCGGGGATGAGTCGCTGCCCAAGCGACTGGCGGCGCGGCTGTTCTACCGCACGCTCAACCGGCTCAGCGACACCCCCATTCCAGAGGACGTGGGCGACTTCCGGCTGCTGAGCCGGCGCGCGGTGGACGCGCTCAACCTGCTGCCCGAGCACAACCGCTTCATGAAGGGCCTGTTCGCCTGGATCGGCTTCCAGCAGGAAACCCTCGAGTTCGACGTGGCCGAGCGCGCCGGGGGGCATAGCAAGTGGCGCGCGCGCCAGCTCTGGCATCTGGCGCTGGAGGGCATCACGGCCTTCTCCATCGCGCCGCTGAAGGTGGCGGCCAAGGTGGGACTGCTCAGCGCGCTGGCGGCTTTTGGCCTGGGCCTGTATTTCTTCGTGCGCACGCTGGCCTATGGCGATCCGGTACCGGGCTTTCCGACCCTGATCGTGGTCATGCTGATGCTGGGCGGCCTGCAGCTGCTGGCCATCGGTGTGCTGGGCGAGTACCTGGGCCGGCTGTGGCTGGAGAGCAAGCGCCGTCCGCTGTTCCTGGTGCAGGACTACGAGCCCGCGACCGCGTTCACGCAGCGGCCAATGCTGGCGGCGCACGGAGGGCGGCAATGAAGCTGCCGCGCGGCGGTTTGTCGTCTGCGCCGGGCCTGGCACTGCTGCTGGCGGCACTGGCGCTGGCGCGGCTGGCCGCCATGGTGCTGCTGCCGCTGATGGACACGACCGAGGCCCGCTACGGCGAGATCGGCCGCAAGATGGCCGAGCTGGGCGACTGGATCACGCCCTGGCATGCCGAGGGCGTGCCGTTCTGGGGCAAGCCGCCACTGTCGTTCTGGCTGACTGCGGGCAGCTTCAGGCTGCTGGGGGTCAACGAGCTGGCGGCGCGGCTGCCGCACTTCCTGTGCGCGGCGCTGATCGCCGCGCTGGCGTGGGACCTGGGCCGGCGCCGTGACGCCCGCACGGCGTGGCTGGCCCTGGCGGTGCTGGTGGGCTCGGTGCTGTTCTGGGTCTCTGCCGGGGCGGTGATGACCGACGGCGCGCTGGTGCTGGGCACCACGCTGTGCCTGCACGCGTTCTGGCTGGCGCTGCATGCGCCCGAGGATGCGATACGCACGCGTGCGGGCTGGCTGTTCTTCGTCGGCCTGGCGTTGGGGCTGTTGGCCAAGGGGCCGCTGGCGCTGGTGCTGGCCGGCGCGCCGCTGCTGCTGTGGACGGCGCTGATGCGGCGCTGGCGCCGGGTGTGGCAGTCCCTGCCGTGGCTGCGCGGCGCCGTGCTGACGCTGGTGCTGGCGCTGCCATGGTACGGGCTGGCCGAGCGGCGCACGCCGGGCTTCCTGGCCTACTTCATCATGGGCGAGCACTGGCACCGCTTCGTCACGCCCGGCTGGCAGGGCGACCTGTACGGCACCGCGCACCGCTACGCGCCGGGCACCATCTGGCTGTTCGCCGCCGCGGCGCTGCTGCCTTGGACGCTGCTGCTGCCGCTGGCGGCCTGGCGCGGGCGCGGGCAGCCGGTGCAGTCGCGCGCCGCGGACGCGCGCGAGTGGGACGCGTACCTGCTGCTGTGGGCGCTGGTGCCGCTGCTGTTCTTCACGCCCGCGCGCAACATCATCTGGACATACCCGCTGCCCGCGCTGCCGGCCGTGGCGCTGCTGATCGCGGGCTGGTGGGTGCGCCAGCCGCTGCGGGCCGAGCGCTGGGCCGCCGCCGGGCTCGTGATCTCGCTGGGCCTGGCGCTGGCCGGCGGCATCGCGGGCCGGGCCAGCGGCGCCATCGAGGCCGCCTCCGCGCGCCCGGTGGTGCGGGCCTACGAGGCGCTGCATCCGTCAGGGCAGCCGCTCATCTTCGTCGGCGGACGCGCTTTCTCCGCGGCCTTCTACAGCCGCAATCAGGCCCGCCACGTCGAGCGGGCTGCCGACATCCCGCCGGCCCTTGCCAGCGCGGGAGCCTTCGTGGCGGTGCGCGCCGATGCGCTGGACACGCTGCGCGCCGTGGGCTTCGACGTCAGCCGCATCGAGGGCCGCTTCGGCGACGTGGTGCTGGTACAGCTGAGCGCCGGGCCGGCGCCCCAACCCGGCGTGGCGCCATGAGCGACGACACGCTGGCGGGCGCGGTGCCCATCGGGGTATGCGTCGATGACTTCGGGCTCGACGCCGCAATCGACCTGGCCGCGCTGCGTCTGGCGGCGCAGGAGCGAGTGTCGGCCATCAGCTGCATGACGCGCGCGCCGGGCTGGCGCGCAGCAGCGTCCGCGCTGGCAAGCGTGTCGGCGCAGGCGGACCTTGGGCTGCATCTGGATTTCACGCAGGCCGGCGGCGGTGCGCTGCACCGCGGCCTGGCGCTCTTCATCGCTGCGGCCTACCTGCGGCGCCTGGACGCCCGAGTGCTGCGTGACGAGATCCAGGCCCAGCTCGATGCCTTCGAGGATGGCGTCGGTGCCGCGCCCGACCACGTGGATGGCCACCAGCACGTGCACCAGTTGCCCGGCGTTCGCGAAGCCCTACTCGCGGAACTGGTGCGGCGCTATCCGCGTCAGCAGCCCTGGCTGCGGGACACCCAGCCGTCATCCGGGCTGGCGCTGGCGGGCCCTGCGGCGGCCGACCATCGCAAGCAGCGACTGATCGCCACGCTGGGCGCGCGGCGGCTGCGCGGGCTCGCACGCTCGGTGGGACTGCCGATGAACGTCCACCTGCTGGGCGTCTACGGCTTCAGCGGCACGGCCGAGGCCTATGCCCAGCGCTTGGCGGCCTGGTGCGCGCAGGCGCGCCATGGGGATTTGCTGATGTGCCACCCGGCCGTCGCCGCGCCGGCAACAGACCCGATCGGCGCGGCCCGGCACCAGGAGTACGGCGTGCTGGGCGGCGAACGCTTTGGCGCACTGCTGCTGCAGCACGGGTTGCGCGTGGAGCGCCTGTCGCACGTACTGGACGGCAGCCGCATGCCGGCCCGGCCGGCAACGACCTGACGGATTCGGTTACAGGTTCGCCAGGACGACATGGATCGCTCGAGCTTCTTCCGGCAGGACGCCGCGGTGGCGCTGATGGCCCTGGGGCTGCTGGTGGCCTGGGACACCGGCGGCTGGGACCTTCCCGTGGCGCGCCACTATGGAAGCAGCGCCGGCTTCGCGCTGCGGGATGCCTGGACGACCAGCATCGTGCTGCACGAGGGCGGACGCAACCTGGCATGGCCAGCCTTCGCACTGCTGGCCACCGGCGCTGTGCGTTCCAGGAAAGAAGGCCCTTCCCGAGGCGAGCGCCTGTATTGGCTGGGCGTGAGCCTGGCGGCCATGCTGCTGGTGCTGGGCCTCAGACGGCTGAGCCATGCCAGTTGTCCCTGGGACCTGGCCGAGTTCGGCGGCACGGTACGGTGGCCTACGTGCCGCACTGGGCCTGGGGCGGGCGCGACGCCGGGCCGGGCCACTGCGTCCCTTCCGCGCACGCGGCTTCGGACTTTGCTTTCCTGAGCCAGTATTTCCTCTGGCGCGGACACCGGCCGCGGCGTGCGCGCCGGCTGCTGTGCGCTGTGCTCGGCGTCGGGCTCCTCACGAGCTGGACCCAGCTGGTACGGGGCGCGCATTTCCCCAGCCACACGCTGTAGTCGGCCTGGCTGTGCTGGACGATGTGCGTCTTGGCGCACCGGTACCGGTGGCATCCAAGGGCAGTGCAGGGCATCAACTCGTGAGCACCATGACCGCCACGGCGGCAGCCATCACGCCCGTGGCGGCCCAGCCGAAAACGCGATGCCGCCGGCTCATCGTGAGCTCGCCCATGAGACGGCGGGACTGCCCGATCCACATCATCGTGACCATGATCGGGACCGAGATGACGCCGTTGACGATGGCGCTCCACACCAGCGCGCGGATCGGATCGACCTCGAACACGCTCATGACGGTGCCAATGCCCGTGGCCGCCACGATGATGGCGTAGAAGCCCCGCGCCTCGCGGAAGCCGCGGGACAGGCCCGCCTTCCACCCGAAGAGCTCGCTGACGGCGTAGGCCGCCGAGCCCGCGAGCACGGGCACCGCCAGCAGGCCGGTGCCGATGATGCCGAGCGCGAAGACGGCAAAGGCGAACTCGCCGGCCACTGGGCGCAGCGCCTCGGCCGCCTGCGCCGAGGTCTGGATGCGCGTGATGCCGTGCTGGTGCAGCGTCACCGCAGTGGCCACCACGATGCAAAGCGCCACCGCGTTGGACAGCAGCATGCCGACATAGGTGTCCTGCTTGATACGCGCCAAGTGCTCGGCCGCGTAGGCCGGGTGATCCCGCAACCTTGTCGCCTCGGGACGGCGGTGGTTGTCCTCCACCTCCTGCGCGGCCTGCCAGAAGAACAGGTACGGGCTGATGGTCGTGCCCAGCACGGCCACCACCATGCCCGCGTAGTCAGCGGCGGTCGTGCCCGCCGGCACGACCGCCCAGGGCCGCAGCGACGCCTGGATCGCCTCGCGCCAGGGCACCTGCACCGACATGACGACCGCCACGTAGGCGAACAGCGCCAGCGTCAGCCACTTGAGCACGCGCACCGTGCGCTCGTAGGAAAAGTACACCTGGCCCAGGATGCACAGCGCGCCGGCGGCCACGATGTAGACCAGGTGAGGACCGCCCACCAGCAGCCGCACCGCCTCGGCCATGGCGCCGATGTCGGCGGCGATGTTGATCGTGTTGGCCACCACCAGCAAGCTCACGAGCGCCAGCGTGAGCCAGCGTGGGCACACGCGGGCGATGTTGGCGGCCAGCCCCTGACCAGTGACCCAGCCGATGCGCGCCGAGAGCATCTGGATGCCGATCATCAGCGGCGTGGTCAGCAGCAGCGTCCACACCAAGCCGAATCCGAACTGCGAACCGGCCTGGGAGTACGTGGCGATGCCGCTGGGGTCGTCGTCCGCCGCGCCGGTGATATGACCAGGCCCGAGCCGCTAGGCAAAGCCGTTGTGGGCGTTGGTGTTCATGGAATTCCCCCGTCGCCCGCGCATACACGGGGCAAGGCGCCGCTTCACGAGCGCCGCTAAATCCAATCAGTACATCGGGCTCGCCGCGCAAGCGGCCTGGAGGCAGGTCGACAGTACAGCAGACTCAGCGGAAGTTGCTGGCTGACGAATCTGCTACCCCCGCCGCGCGCAGAGCCCGGGTGCGGCTTGTTCGATCTCCTGGTCGACGACCCGGCATGGCACCACCAGAAGTGGCACAGAACTTCAGGCCCAGCCACCCAAGCGCACCAGCGGCAACGGCGCCTGCGCCGAACCCATGGGCCGGCCCTCGGCATCCAGTCCAATGCGCCCGATAAGGCCACAGGGGTGGCCAGAGCGCCACATCGAGATCGCCAGCACCACCGTCGCCGGCGCCAGCGGCTCACCATTTCCGCACAGCAGAGACCTCCTGAGCCCGACCTCCACAAAGGTCAGCGCGCAGCCCTCCTGGACTTCCTCGCGGGCGCGCGCGACGAACTCGGCTTGCGCGGTGACCGACTCATCACCCCAAGCCAAGTCCAGCACCGCGCGCTCGATGCCCCGGTCCAGATCCTCGTTGCGAAAGGCAAGCCACCTCAGCCTGTAACCGCGCAGGCGAACACCGGGCGAGCGGAACCGCGCCGAGAAACGGTCGTAGAAGGCAAGCAACTCCTGCGGCGGCCGGGGATCGAAAGCGTCTGGCATGCCCCAAGAGTGCCACGCCGCGGCAGGCATCATTTCGTCCATGGGCGTGCTCCCCGGCTGCTCAGACTCGATCCCTGACGACAACAGGCTATGGACCAAGACAAGGCACACAGNNNNTNGGCAAATCGTGGTGGACGGCGCGGCAACGCTGTGTGAGCTGCTGGATGCATCGCCCGCCGAGCACGGGCTCCAGGACGGCCTCCAGCGCATCGGCCGGGTCGTGCAGACGCTGCGCGACGCCGCCGCCGACATCGACCCACTGCTGACCGTCGAGGTGGACCAGGTGCCCGCCTGTGACAGCGCCGTGCTGCGCATCGCCATCAGCTGCAACCACGATCCCGACGGCATCGAGGCGGTGCAGGCGCTCGTGGCCGTGGCGCCGGCAATGCCGCCTCGCATCCAGGTCTGCGCGTTCGCGCCGCCGGCGCCGAAGGAAATGGCGAGCGAGCTGGCCTCGCTGGAAATCCTCGGCCAGGAGATCCCGGTCCAGCAGGTGCGATTCATGGCCGAGCCCAGCACCAACGTGCCCGGCACCTTCGATGTGGCGTGCTTCGTGCCGAGCTCGGCCGTGACCGAGATGGACCAAGGCCTCCCCGGCGCCCTGGTCGCCGACGTCCTGCTGAACATGGGGATCGGCGAGCTGCGCGTGATGACGCGCGTGAGCCGCATCGGCATTGCGGTGACCAACCATCCTCCGCCCAAAGCGATCCAGGCCTGGGACCTCGCCGAGATCATCGACAGTGCGCCGGCACACTGAATCGTGGCCGCTTACATCCTTGGAAATTGAGCGACAGTCGCTCAAAATGCAAGGATGATAAAACGCAAATTGCAGGCACTGGCCCAGCGGCGCCTGGAGCAGTCGCCGGCCGTGGCATTGCTGGGACCCCGCCAGGTGGGCAAGACCACCTTGGCGCGCGAGCTGGCCGCCAACCGGCCCGGTGCACTGGTGCTGGACATGGAGCTCGCCTCGGACCGCGCGGCGCTGGCGCAGCCGCAGCTGTTCCTGGCCGCGCACCGTGACCGGTTCGTGGTCATCGACGAGGTGCAGTTCGTGCCGGAGTTGTTCTCGGCGCTGCGTCCCGAGATCGACGCCGACCGGCGGCCCGGGCGGTTTCTGCTGCTGGGCTCGGCGTCGGGAGAGTTGCTGCGGCAGACGAGCGAATCGCTGGCGGGCCGGATCGCGTACCTGGAGCTGGCGCCGCTGGCCGTGGCCGAGGTGCTGGACGCCGCTGCGCCGGACCTGGGCGCACTGCAGTCGCTGTGGCTGCGAGGCGGCTTCCCGCTGAGCCACCTCGCCGCAGACGACGAGGCCGCTTACGTGTGGCGCCAGGACTTCATCCGCACCTTCCTGCAGCGCGACCTGCCCGGGATGGGCGTGCGCGTGCCCGCGGAAACCCTGCGGCGGTTCTGGACGATGCTCGCGCACGTCCAGGGCCAGCTCTTCAATGCGTCGCAGCTCGGCGTGGCGCTGGGCGGCGCCGCGCACACCACCGTGGCGCGCTACCTCGACCTGCTGGTGGACACGCTGATGGTGCGGCGCCTGGAGCCCTTCCTGGCCAACGTCGGCAAGCGCCTGGTGAAGTCCCCCAAGGTCTACCTGCGCGACAGCGGCATCCTGCACGCCTTGCTGGGCCTGGCGACGGTGCGCGACCTGCAGGGGCACCCCGTGGCCGGCGCCTCGTGGGAAGGGTTCGTGGTCGAACAGGTGGCCACGCAGTTGCCCGCGGATGCGCAACTGGGCTTCTACCGCACGGCTGCAGGCGCCGAGCTCGACCTGGTGATCGAGCACCGGGGGCGGCGCACCGGCGTGGAGATCAAGTTCTCGTCGGCGCCCAAGCCCAGCCGGGGCTTCTGGCAGGCCATCGATGACCTGCAGCTCGAACGTGCCTTTGTCCTGGCACCGGTGCCCCGGCGCTACCCGCTGTCCGAGAAGGTGGACGTGCTGCCGGTGTGGGATGTGGCGCAGGCATTGCCCAGCGCCGGTTGACGCGGCCCGGCGCGTGTGCAGGCTGGGCGGTCCGTTGAACGGACCTGCTGCGCCAGCTTGCGCGATGAATCCTCGACGCGCTGCCAGTCCCTCGCCATCTCCCGTGCCGTGACAACCAGCCGCTTGACCGTGACGTTCACGCCACCTCGTGCAGGCCCGTGGACACCAGCCAGATGAAAGGCGGTCGTGGACCGGCTGTGCCGCAGCGGCGTGCGCATCCACGACGGTTGGATGCACCGCATGGGAGCGACCCCGCTACGGGCACATCGACCGTCGCAGCACCATGCGCTTTGGCATCGAGCGCTTTGCACAGGCGCAGCTCGCCGACCAAGCCGGCCCGGTGCGCCGGCCGCGGCTTCGCATGACGACTTCCAGGCTCCCTGTCGCGCTGCCACCGCACTGGTTTGCTGAGGACGACTGGCGCGGAACCATCATTCACGCTGTGGACAAGCACGGACACATCCTGGCCTCCGTCACCGTCAACGAGGAGGTGCGCGGCTACTTGCTGGGCGTGCAGCAGGTGCCCGCGTTTCACGGCAAGGCGCCGCGCTACATGCGCCGGAACTGGCGCGTCCGGCTTTACAGGGACGCCTTGGCCGCACTGATGTCAGCCTGGCGCGGCTGACGGTCGTGGCGGTCACGGCCTTGGTCATGGCGCTGCCGCCGCCCGCTGCACCGTCTGTCCCCGTGCCCCTGATGGCCCAGGCCGCGCAACGGCGCACGGGACTGCACGGTGGCTGGCCAAGGCCGTGATGCCCTGCGGCCACACGACCCCGCAGGGCTCGCGTCCGGCGCGGTGTCGCGGAGGAAGCAACACGCGCGCTGGCGGGTCGCTGTGGCTGTCGCTGCCGGGTGCGCCTGCATCCTGACCCGTGGGCGCCGTCGAATATCATGGCAGGCGGCAGGGGTATGCCTGCCCGGACTGACCAGGCCGGCCGGGAAGCTTTCCTGCGGTGCTGCATGCGTGCTCCTGGTGCGGCCGAGGCTTTGACTTCCACGATGAACGCCTGGTGTTCCCCGGCATGGATCAGCTCACCCTTGACGTCTACGCCAGCCGTGCGCGCGAGATTGCCGAACGCTACGAGGCGGTGGCCAGCCCTGTAGCCCGTTACTTTGCTTCGGCCTTTCCCGCGGGCAGCCGGGTGCTGGACGTTGGCGCCGGCAGCGGCCGGGATCTGGCAGGCCTGTTGGCGAGCGGGTTCCAGGCCTTCGGTGTCGAGCCGTGCGCGGAGCTGCGCGCGCAGGCGCTGGCGCGGCATCCGGAGCTGGAAGGCCGCCTGGACGCCGCTGCGCTGCCGGCGCTGGGCGAGCCGTTCGGCGGCAACTTCGATGGCCTGCTGTGCAGCGCGGTGCTGATGCATGTGGGCGAGGCGGAGCTCTTTGATGCCGCCTGGGCGCTGAAGAGCCTGCTGCGGCCCCACGGCCGGCTGCTGCTGTCGCTGCCCCTGTCGCGTACCGACATCGGGGCAGGGGAGCGAGACGCGCAGGGACGGCTCTTCAAGGCCTATGCGCCGGCGTACGTGCAGCTGCTCTTCGAGCGGCTGGGCTTCCAGCAGATCGGCCGCTGGGACAGCGAGGATGTGCTGGGCCGTGCCGGCACGCGCTGGGCGACGCTGCTGCTGGAGCTGCGCTCGGGAGCCGCCTTGCGCGCGGTGGACCAGATCGAAGGCATCCTCAACCGCGACAAGAAGGTCGCGACCTACAAGCTCGCGCTCTTCCGCGCCCTGGCGGAGCTGGCGCTCCAGGAGCCGCGCTGCGCGACCTGGAACGCTGATGGGCGGGTAGGGGTGCCGCTCAGGCGCCTGGCCGAAAAGTGGCTCGGCTACTACTGGCCCATCTTTGCGTCGCAGCGCCCCATCCCGCAATCGCAGGCAGAGGGTGCGGGCGGCAAACCGGTCAAGTTCCGCCGGGCCCTGACCGCACTCATGGCCCCGTACGCACAGGCTGGCGAGCATGGCGGGCTCGCCGCGTGGCAACTCGACCTCGCCCGCGGCCGGCTGCCGCCTGAGCGCCAGCGTGCCATGGAGACCACGCTGCGCGTCATCGGGCAGACCATCCGGGACGGCCCGGTGCAGTTCGCCGGCGGCGCGCTCGAGACAGGGGCCGTTTTCGAGTTCGACCGGACGCAGGATCAGGTGCTGATGGATGCCAGCCTCTGGCGCGAGCTGAGCCTCCTGGGCCACTGGATCAACGACGCCGTGGTGCTGCGCTGGGCACAGCTCACCGAGCGCTTTGGCCATCGGCAAGGCATTCGAAGTGGCGAGGTGCTGCCCCTGCTGCTGGCGCGCGCCGAGCCGCAGCGCGCCACGGGCTTGGCTCGCCAGGTCTTCCTGCGTCATGGCGTCGAGCGCTGTACCTGGTCGGGTCGCAAGCTCACTGCCGACTTCGCGGTGGACCATGTCATCCCGTTCTCGCTCTGGGGCAGCAACGACCTGTGGAACCTGCTGCCGGTGGACGCCCGCGTCAACACCCAGAAGTCCGATCGGCTGCCCGCGGCGCAACTGCTGCAGGACTGCCGCTCGCGCGTCGTCCACGGCTGGCAGCTGCTGCGCGACGAAGCGCCGCAGGCCTTCGACCGCCAGGCGGCACACCTGCTCGGACGCCGCATTGGCGGATCGGTCGCATGGGAAGAAGACCTGTTCATCCGTCTGCGCGAAGCCGTGGAGCTCACCGCCCTGCAGCGCGGGGTGGAGCGATGGGTACCCTCGGCACGCGGCCCCAGGGAAGGAACTGCAGCATGAGCCTGGAGGACACCGAGGACGCCGTGCTGCGCCGGGCTGCCTTCGGCCACGTGCGCGCCCTGCAGGAGCGTCACGACGCCTTGACCTCGGAGCACTTGAAGGCGGGCTTCATCTGGCAGGGCCAGCGCGTCCCGCTCGTCAACCCGCAGCGCGGCATCTTCAAGCCGCGCAGCATGCGCCACCTGCTCTCCATCCGCACGGTCTACCCGCGCGCCGGCAACCGCATCTGGTACGACGACCAGCGCCAGGTCCACCAGCAGCTCTACGAGGGCGAGGAGAGCGTCGACTACGCCTTCATGGGCACGGATGCCGATGCAGCGGACAACCGCTGGCTGCGCGAGGCCTGGGAGCAGCAGATCCCGCTGCTGTACTTCCTGGGCATCTCGCCGGGCCGCTACCACGCCATCGTGCCGGCCTTCATCGCGGGCTGGGACCGGCAGGGCCTGAAGGCGCGCGTGGCCTTCGGTCTGCCGGGCGAGCAGCGCCTTGGCGGCGAGGCGGCCGAGCGCCGCTATGCACTGCGCATGGTCAAGCAGCGCCTGCACCAGGCGTCGTTCAGGGACGCCGTGATCTCGGCCTACCAGGGACGCTGCGCGCTTTCCGGGCTGCCGGAGCCCATGCTGCTGGATGCGGCCCACATCATTGCCGACCGCCATGAGGACTGGGGGCAGCCTGTCGTGCCCAACGGCATTCCGCTGTCCAAGATCCACCACGCCGCGTTCGACGCCCATCTCATCGGTATCGACCCAGACTACATCGTGCACGTCGCCGAGCGGCTGCGTGCCCAGAACGATGGCCCGATGCTGGAAGCGCTCAAGCGGCTGCACGGCAGTCGGCTGCATTTGCCGCAGCGCAGCCATGACCGACCGGATCAGGACCGGCTGGCCAGGCGGTTCCGGGAATTCAAGGCCGCTGCATGAAAATGGTTGCGTCAGTGACCGCGTTCGGCCAGGAGAAACTGGTCGCCAGTGGCGGCTCTCCGGTAACACGAAGCACCGTCGCCACTGGCCTCGCGGCTCCGCCCAACCGCCTGCTGCTGCATAGCAGACACGCTCTGTATGTACACGGCCCTTGCCAATTCCGTGGCAAGCTCTCCCTACGGCCGAAGAACGTGCAGCCATCATGACCTCTGACCTCAACGAACTCCTGCCGGAATTCATCGCAAGCCTGGCTTCTCAGAGCCCTTCGAACTACTGTCTCTGCGGGCCTTCAGGATCTGCGCGACGAAGCAGTACAACTTCACCCGGGCGGTTGTGGTCAACATCGACCCGATTGGTCACGAGTGGGGGTACTGCATCGAGCACGTCGCTGAGGCAGCCGCGGCGCTGGAGGCATGGGACGGCGGGGGGCACCTGTCGGGCCCGTGGATTGAGTGCAGGGGCGCCAATGGCGACCTGCTCGCCCCTGAGTTCGGTCGAGACTTCATGGGCGACCCGGCCTGACACGCGCCACGGCCAGGAATGACCGCCGCCATGGCCGCCCCTTCGCCGCAACTGCAAGCAGAAACCCCGCTCGAACCGCTCCCGCGCACGCCCCAACGCGAGGCCCTCGGCGCGATGGGTGGGTATGACTACCAAATCTGGCGGTCTATCGAAAGCTGGGTGATGTTGGCGGACGACGAGGTACTGTTCCTGGAGGGTGCTGAGGACATCGACCGGGTGAGCTCTTCCGAAACCACGACGGTGCAGGTCAAGCGAACCGAGGACGGCGTGTCTCTGAACTCGCAGAACGCACGCGACGCCATCCGGAATTTCTGGGCAACCACGGAACGCTCTCCAACCCGTCAGGTCAAGTTCGTCTACCTGACGACGTCGAACATCGCGAAAGAGCGCGATGCCCGGTTCGGCGGCTTGCCTGGCATCGAGGCGTGGGGGAAGGCCGCGTTCGATCCCGTGATGGCGGAGGCCCTCAGACAGCAATTGCTTGCGAGCCTCGAGGACAACCAGCCCATTCGAGCGTTTCTGGCGTCTGCGACCGTGCGCGACCTGCAGACGAGACTGTTCCAGCGATTCACCTGGCTGACTGGCCAGCCGGACGTGGAGGTCGTCGAGCAAACTGTTCTCGAGCGAATCGGCGATGCGCTCGTCTTGGCCAAACAGCCCCGGAGCGCCGCACGGACGGTCAAGAACGAACTCTTGGCCTACTGCTGGAAGCAGGTACTGAAGGCCTCACCGGACGCGCGCAAGCTCGACAAGACCTCGCTGTGGCTGCAAATTGAGAAGGCAACGACGGTCACGCTTGAGATGCCGCTAAGAGGCGCGGGCGGGCTGCTCGTGGCGGCCGCGCAGCTGTCTTCGCTGCAGGCAAACTTCGCGAATCTGGCGCTTCTGCAGGGGGCGCCCCCCAGTCCTCCGCGAGCGCTGCTTCGCCGCCAAGCGCTGGTGGACGCTGTTTCTGAGCGCGTCATCCGGCGTGACGCAGTACTTCTCGTCGGCTCGGTGTTCAAGGGCAAGACCACGATTGCGCAGGTTGTCGCACGCGACGCCGGCCTCGATGCGCGCTGGACTGAACTTTCAGGGCGAACGCCAGCTGCCACGTCGGAAGCGCTGCGGCTGCTCGCACTTACGATTGACCGGCCTGATGGGCCATCCCTGCTGATTCTCGACGACCTGGATACGTCGGCGAACGCCCGACGCGTCTATGCCGCGAGCCTGCGGCAACTTGTGCACCGCGCGAGCGTCGCTGGTATCGCGCTGCTCTTCACGGCGCAAGGGCACACCGAAGCGCTCGAGCGGGAGGTGGCGACCTCATGGGGCGTGGAGGTTGTCGTTGTGCCCGCCATGGCGCAGCCTGAGGTTGCGGAGCACTGCGTCGACTTCGGTTGCAGCAGCCAGGACCTTGCGAACTCGTGGGGCCAGCTCATCGCCCTCCAGTCGGGTGGTCACCCTGCGCTCGTGCACGTCCGGCTGGTCGAACTCCGCGACCAGGGTTGGCCTGCGCTCGACGTCTCGACGCTTGTCACTCCTTCGCCCGGCACGCAGTCAGCCAAGCAAATGGCGCGCGAGCTGCTGGACGCGTCAGTGAACGCCGAGACAAGTCAGTTTGCGCTTGAGGCCGGCGAGTTCGTGGTTGCACCGACCCGCGAGATGCTGCTCAATCTCGCGGGACTGCCGCCCAAGCTCACCGGTGCGCAGGCTGTGCTGACCACCCTGAACGGGCGCTGGCTCGAGGAACTCGGCGACGGGCGTTATCGCGTCACTCAGATTCTTCGCGGCGAAGTCAACGTCACGTGGACCGCGGAGCAGCATCGCGCCGTCCACTCAAAGGTTTTTGACTCCATCTCCGCCTGCAAGTCCATCACACCGAATGACGCTGGCGCACTGGTTTTTCATGCGTTCATCGCGCTTGACGCACCACGCCTATTGCTCAGCGTCCAGAACATTGTGACAGCAGATGATGACGTCCAGCGACGGGTCTTCTCGCACTGCTCCTGGGTGTTGCATCTTGGCTTCGACAACGGCCCGGTGCATGTCGCGCTGAAGTCCGCGATGCCTTCGTTGCGGCATCTCCAGTTCCTCGTCGCGGAGGTTGAAGACCCATCACGCCTAGAGGAGTTTGCACGCGCATGGCGGGACGAAATTGGGCCGCGTGTTTCCGATGTGCACTGGACGCTCAACCGCGTCATGTACGACATGACGCTGCTGGGCAAGCATGTCGCGCTTCCGATGGAAGTGATGCTCGACGCCGTCTCGAGTGCAGTCCAAACGCAGGAGCCCGGGGCGTCCTTCATAGCCGACGGCATCGCGAACATGAAGGCCATGCCGGCCCTGCCGGGGTTCGCTCCTCCCCAGAGCGCCACGACGTTTCAGTTCTTCTTGTCTCTGCGTGCGGGTGGGGTGCGGACGCTGCGTGACTTCAACGACCTCCTGGCGTTCCTCTCCAATCCGGTGAACCAGGTGCTCGCCGACCAGTTCGATGAGATGCTTGACTGGCCTCACGTTCGTGACCTGGGCGCGTTCGTGCACACCGGGTGGATCGCGGAAGCCAACAAAGACAGCCCCGACTGGTCCCCGTGGCTCGAGGCGTTCGACCAAGCACTTGCCACCTGCGAATCCCTCAAGTTCCCGCTGTACGGAGCACAGATCGCACGTGCGAAGTCGATTGTGTTGAGCGAGTACGCCGGTGACTTACCCGGCGGATTCGCTGTCCTTGACCGGGCTACAGACCTCTTCGGCCCGAGTGCCGTTATTGAGGAGCAGCGCATCAATTTGATGGGACAGTCCAACCACCATGGTCCGGCATTGTCGGCATGGGACGCAACCATCGCGCGATTCGGCTCGCAGGCCGTCACCGACCCGTTCGCCTACAGGCGGGCTGCAATCTCGGCCGCAAAGCTGGGGCAGTTCGACAGGGCCTCGCTGCTCTTCGAGCAAGGGGCCAGGCAACAGAACGATGGGTTTGAGGCGACCCGCGTCGGCCTTCTCATCGATGCGTCGTACTGCGCATTGCGAGCGGGACAACTTCGGCGCTGCAGCGCGCTTCTGACCGAGGTGGTGCTGCTGCTGCCGCCTCAGGCGTGGGCCGAAGGCGACAAGCGCTGGGAAGCCATCCTCCAGGCCGCGAACGCCACGGCACAGCTCTTCGAAAACCCCGGCCGACTTCTCCCCGATGGCAAGCCCTTGGAAATTGCCTTTGGCCGCGCGAGCCAGCCCGACCTCGCCGTCGACGAGTTGACTCCTGGTCAAGCCCTACGAGTCGGACTTCTTGTGACTCAGGTCGCTTTCCTTGAGGCTCACTGGCCCGACGCCTCAAGTGCGATGTTTGACCGAGTTTCCGTCTTACTGCGAAGCGATAACCTCATCACGCGGCTCAACGGGTCGAAATCGCTCATGCTGCGCGAGCTTGTGGGCGGTACGTCGCCAAGCTTCTTCCGCTACGTCATGGGCATGGCCAACGTCGCCGGCGAACTCCATGCGCGGCGTGGAGCGCCGGGTACCGCGACCGTCATGGCCGAGGAACTGCTGCCTGGAATGCTGGCGGTTGGCCTCCTTCTGGCCTCGGGCGAGCCGAGCGAACTTCTTGAGTGCTGGATCGCCGAGGCCCGCGATGCGAACAAGGTCGACGTGCTGCCTATCCTGAATCGTCTTCAGGCCGGCCTCACCATGGCGCCGAACGCCGCCGCAGCCGAGGTCATCCAGTTTGTCGGCCGAGACCAAGTCGTAAACTTTGGAGCAGCTGTGCGCGTTTGCCATTCCGACGACGTGCAGGCCCGCACACTGGTCGTCGCGTCGCTGCGGATGGCGGCTACCGTGCGATGGGGCATGACACTTTTCTTCGCGCACAGTATTGACAGACCTGTCGCGCGTTTCCTCGCAGAGCGGCTCAACCAGCAGACCCGGCTGCCCGCGCAGTTCTCGATGCCCTCGGTTGCCGTTCCGTCCATCACGCAGACGGTACGCCAGGTTCGTGCAGGCGACGCTGGCCTAAAGGAGGTGCTCGTGGTGGGTTGCAGTGTCACGGGCATAAATCCAGGTGACGCTCTCAAGCTACTCTGAGGCAGAGTGCAGCTGACGCGGAATGTCAGCACAACGAGACGCGCAGACCATTTGCCAACTTTGCGGCCGTCTATTCGTTGAAGGGTTTAGCGTGCGCGCTTGTCCAAGTCGAAAGATTGAGCTCAGCGATGGCATCGACGTTATCCGCGCGCCAAGCTGCCCGACGCCGCAGCGCTCGTTGGACAACTGGTTTCGGCCGGCCATTCTTGATGCGTAACGGTCTGCTTGGGGCACAAAGCGGACTTCCGAGCACAAGCCTTAGTTGCCCCCGTCCTGGCGGCATGGGTCACCACCGCTGTAGATGCGACAGCACCCAACTTCACATAATTTCCATTGGCACGACCTCGCCTGTAGGCGCCAATTAGTAATGTCGCATTCCAGCAAAGTAGACATGTCGCACAGTCCCCGCCCTTTGAGTCGGCGGGAACGAGGGCATGGCCAGGGATGGAGCGACGATCACGATGAGCATGAGAGAGGTGGACCGGCTCAAGACCATCCAGGCGGTGGTCGATGGCGGGCTGCGGGTGGGTCAGGCCGCGCAGCGGCTGGGGCTGAGCCGGCGCCAAGTTGAGCGGCTGCTGCTGCGCTACAGGGCGCAAGGCGCCACGGGGCTGCTCTCGCTCAAGCGCGGGCGGCCCAGCAACCACCAGTTGCCCGCCGGGCTGGCCGAGCGCGCCATCGGGCTGATCCGCAAGCACTACGCCGACTTCGGCCCGACGCTGGCGGCCGAGAAGCTGCAAGAGAGCCATGGCGTGCTGCTGAGCAAGGAGACGGTGCGCCAGCTCATGATCGCCGCGGGCCTGTGGGTGCCGCGCAAGCAGCGCCTGGGGCCGGTGCACCAGCCCCGCAGCCGCCGCGCGTGCCTGGGCGAGCTGGTGCAGATCGACGGCAGCGATCACGCCTGGTTCGAGGACCGGGCCGAGCCGTGCACGCTGCTGGTTTTCGTCGATGACGCAACCAGCCGGCTGATGCAGCTGCACTTCGTGCCCACCGAGTCGACGTTTGCCTACTTCGAGGCGCTGCACGGCTACCTGCGCCGCCACGGCAAGCCCGTGGCCTTCTACAGCGACAAGGCGGGCATCTTCCGCCCGACCAACGAATCGGCCCAATCGGGCCGTGGCGTCACGCAATTCGGCCGCGCGCTCTACGAGCTCAACATCGAGGGCTGGTGCGCCAACTCCAGCCAAGCCAAGGGCCGCGTCGAGCGCGCCCACCTCACGCTGCAGGACCGCCTGGTCAAGGAACTGCGCCTGCGCGGCATCTGCTCGCGCGAGGCGGCCAACGCGTTCGTGCCGCATTTCATGGCCGACTACAACGCGCGCTTTGCCAAGCCCCCTCGCAGCACCTTCGACGCGCACCGGCCGCTGCGCAGCGACGAGGACCTCGATGCCATTCTCACCTGGCGTGTGCAGCGCAAAGTCTCCCAGTCGCTCACGCTGCAGCACGACAGCGTCATCTACCTGCTGCCTGACACCCCGGACACCCGCTCGCTGGCCATGCGCTACATCGACGTCTGGGAGTACCCCGATGGCCGCATTGAGCTGCGTGCTCAGGGCCATGTGATCCCCTACGAGCGCTACGACCGGCTGCAAACCATCGACGCCGGCGCCGTCGTCGAGCACAAGCGCCTGAGCCACGCCCTGCAGGTGGCGCAGCTGCTGCAGGCCCAGCGCGACGACCGTCGTGCCGCCAGTACGCCTTCGCGTACCCACGCCGGCGCACCGGTGCGCCAGAGCAAGCCCGCTCCCGGCACCAAACGCTCCCAGCGCTTCACGGTGGACGACTTGCACTCCGCCATCGAGCAACTCAGCACGACCGCGGCTTGACCTGCCATTGCCGGCCATGCGACATCTGTACTTGGCCGGCAATGCGACATTTCAACTTTGCCTTGACATCGCCGCGCAAGCTCGAAGAACTCACGCGGTGTCAGTGACTCGGCGCGCGGCTTGACCATGTCGAGCCGGTACACCAGTCGCTCCTTCCGACGCAGTACCATGATTCCGTGTTCGTTCCGACTGGAGGACCATGGACCATTACCGCGACATCGACGCTGAGACGACGATATCCAACGACGGGTTGAGGTACACCGCCAAGATACCCGGTTCGGATTTCGGTCCAGTAATGCTGGGCGGCTGCTCGACCAGGATGTCGTGCTTCAGGTGCGGCTACCACAAGCGCACCGCAGAACTGGTCAGCAGGAAAATCTTGGGCCGCAACCAGAAGGTCTGCGCGGTGAACTGCCGCAAGAAGACCTGAGCACTATTATTGCAAGGCTACGCCCCGCTCGATCCGTCGTGTTCTCGGACGCATATGCCTCTTGCGTTGGCGTGGTGTCACGCCCCGGGCGCGCGACCAGTTTGGTGAGGACATTCAGTACAGGCCGCTGCCCAACGACGTCTTCGCCAACGTGCTGGAGCTGCCCACGCTGTGGGTGCCGCACTCGCACCCGGCCTGTGCGCAGCACGCATCCGACGAGCACCTGCTCGGCAGCGTCGCCCGCGAGGCGCTGCAGCTCATGGCGGGACTGTTCTGGGACCTGGGCGACGACGGCGCACGCATCGCAGCGCAGCGCAGCGGCGCGTGGCACGGTCATGAGATCCCACCATAGCGGCGGCCCTTCTCCGAGCCTGATGCCCGCAGATCGTCATGCCGCGGCCGTCGCATCCGACGCACCTTGACCATTCGCCTTGAGGCCGCAATCGTTGGATCAGCAACAGGGGTTCGTGCTCACCCGGCACTGGCGAGACACGCCGCAAGGCACGGAAGTGGAGTTCTGGTTGGCAACCGATGAAGGCCCTCGCTTGGTCCGGCTGCCCCACCAGACGTCCGTCGCGTTCTTTCCCGCCGACCGGCACGAGCAGGTTGCCTCGCTGTTGCGCAGCGAGCGCGACGTGGAGATGCGTGCGCTCGACCTGCAGGACTTTCAGCACCGCCCGGTGATGGGCCTGTACTGCTGGCAGCACCACCAGCTGCTGCGTGCCGAGAAGCTGCTCAAGCGCGCAGGCGTTCCGGTCTTCGAGGCCGACATCCGCCCTCCGGAGCGGTACATGATGGAGCGCTTCATCACGGCGCCGGTCCGGTTCTCTGGCACGCCGGACGACCGCGGCGTGGTGCGCCATGCGCGCATGAAGCCCGCGCCCGACTACCGCCCTCGCCTGCGGCTGGCATCACTCGATGTCGAGACAAGTCAGCACGGCGAGCTCTATTCCATCGCGATCGAGGGCTGCGGCCAGCGCCAGGTCTGGGTGCTGGGCCCGCTCAGCGGCGACCAGGAAGGGGTCGACTTCCGGCTCGACGTCGTCGAATCCCGGGCGCAGCTGCTGCAGGCGCTGGGCGACTGGCTCGCACGGCACGACCCGGACGCCATCATTGGCTGGAACCTGGTGCAGTTCGACCTGCGCATCCTGCACGAGCACTCGCAGCGCCTGCAGGTGCCCCTGCGGCTGGGCCGCGGCGGCGCATTGATGGAGTGGCGCGCGCACGGCTCGCAGACCGGCCACTTCTTCGCCGCCACCGCCGGGCGGCTGCTCATCGACGGCATCGAGGCGCTGCGCTCGGCCACCTGGAGCTTTGCCTCCTTCGCCCTGGAGAACGTCGCGCGCGAGTTGCTCGGCGAGGGCAAGGCCATCGACACGCCTCACGAGCGCATGGCCGAGATCGACCGCATGTTCGGCGAGGACAAGGTCGCGCTGGCGCGCTACAACCTCAAGGATTGCGAGCTGGTGAGCCGTATCTTTGCCAGGACGCAGGTGCTGGACTTCCTGCTGGAGCGCGCCACCGTCACGGGGCTGCCGGCCGACCGCAGCGGCGGCTCGGTGGCCGCCTTCTCGCACCTGTACCTGCCGCGCATGCACCGCCTGGGCTTCGTCGCGCCCAGCCTGGGCGAGGAGCGGCCGGGTGGCAGCCCCGGCGGCTTCGTCATGGACTCGCAGCCCGGGCTGTACGACTCGGTGCTGGTGCTGGACTACAAGTCGCTATACCCCGCCATCATCCGCACCTTCCTTATCGACCCGGTCGGGCTGATCGAAGGCCTGCACGGCGCTGACGAAGCCGAAACGGTGCCGGGGTTCGACGGGGCGCGCTTCTCGCGCACGCGCCACTGCCTGCCCGCCATGGTCGAACGGGTCTGGCAAGGCCGCGAGGCGGCCAAGCGCGAGGGCAACAAGCCGCTGGCCCAGGCGCTGAAGATCATCATGAACTCGTTCTACGGCGTGCTCGGGACCCGGGGCTGCCGTTTCGTCGATCCCCGCCTGACCTCGTCCATCACGCGGCGCGGCCACGAGATCATGCGCAGGACGCGCGAGCTCATCGAAGCCGAGGGCTGGCGCGTCATCTACGGCGACACCGACTCGACCTTCGTCTGGCTGGGGCACGAGCACACGCAGGCCGACGCGGCGCGCATCGGCCGCCACCTGGTGCAGCACGTTAACCAGTGGTGGCGCGACCACCTGCAGCGGGAGTTCGGCCTGCAAAGCGCGCTGGAGCTGCAGTTCGAGACGCACTACCGGCGCTTCCTGATGCCCACCATCCGCGGCTCCCAGGAAGGCAGCAAGAAGCGCTACGCCGGCCTGGTCAGGCACGACGACGGCAGCGAGCACCTGGTCTTCAAGGGACTGGAGACCGTCCGCTCCGACTGGACGCCCCTGGCCCAGCAGTTCCAGCAGCAGCTCTACCTGCGCGTGTTCCAGAAGCAGCCGTACCAGGACTACGTGCGCGACTTCGTGCGCCGCACCCTGGCCGGCGACATGGACGAGCTGCTGGTCTACCGCAAGCGGCTTCGCCGGGACCTGGAGGACTACCACCGCAACGTGCCGCCGCACGTGCGCGCGGCGCGCATGGCCGACGAGCACGACAAGCGGCTGGGGCGTGCGCTGCAGTACCAGGGCAGCAGCCGCACCCGGATCAGCTACGTGATGACGACTTCGGGCCCGCAGCCGCTGGAGATGCGCCGAGCGCCGATCGACTACCACCACTACATCGAGCGCCAGCTGCAGCCCGTGGCCGACGCCATCCTGCCGTTCGTGCAGGACGACTTCTCGAAGCTGATCGATCCGAACCCCAGCCTGTTCTGAGCCAGGCCCGCAGAGGGCCACCTTGGCCCTTGGCACGCAGCGCTGTTCAGCTGCCCTGCTTCATCACCCATTGCGCAACGGCTTCAGCCAACGCCCGCTCCTGCGCCGAAGCGTTGCAGCCAGCGGCCGGGTCGGCCAGGTGCTGCTCCAGCGACCAGCCCTCGGGCCGGCCGGTCTCCCACCACGCTTTCGCAGCGGCCGCCAGCGCCAGCATCTGCGGCGACGCCTCAAGGACGCTGTCATCGCCGGCATGGGCGGGCGGACCACTGGCCGGCCTGGCGCTCGGGGAATGCGGGCCGAACGCGAACTGCAGCATCATCCCACGGGGCTGGATCGGTTCATGGGCGCCCTCCTCTGAACAGGTTCGACGCGGCCAATGTACCGTGCGTGCCGTAAGGACTGGCGCCGCAGCTTCTGGAAGTTGAATGCGCGCTCGACGCTGCTGCTCAGTGATTCAGGCCATTTCCGTCCCGGCTCCCTGCCCGCTTGTTCACACAGGCAAGCCGCCAGCGGCACGCGCGACGCCAGGGCAATAATCCTCAACTGTCGCAACACCACCGCACCCGTTGAGGGAGCAACACGACCATGCCGACCAGGAAAACCGCCGCCACCAACAAGGCGCCTGCCAAGAAAGCCGCTGCGAAGAAGTCCGCTCCCGTTGCCAAGAAGGCGGCAGCGAAGAAGGTACCGCAGCCGGTGGCTGCAGCCACGTTCCGCACGAAGATCGACCTGGCCAACCTCGCAGTCGGCGCCAAGACGGTCAAGCAGCTCGCCCGCGCGGTGGCCAAGCTGGCGCAGACGCTCTCCAGGATGGACGAGGGCGGCGCCGTGCAGCTGGAGCAGCCCGTGACGGCCAGGGGCGCGCACCTGGCCACGACCGATGCCAAGGCCGCCAAGCGCTTCGGCATGGAAGAGGGTCGTGCCCCGCGCGGTGCCAAGACCGCCGCGCCGGCGGCCAGGAAGACCGCTGGCGCGTCGCAGGCGTCCGCAGCACCTGCGCCCACGAAGAAGGCGGCTGCCAAGAAGGCTGCTGCGAAGAAGACACGCGCCCAGGCCACGCCGGCGGACGAGGCCCCCGCAGCTGACGCTGTCGACGTCACCGTGACGGCCAAGCGTGCAGCCCAGAAGGCCGCAGCCAGGAAAGCGCCCGCCAAGAAAGCTGCGGGCAAGAAGGTGTCGCGCAGGACGAGGGCTGCCAACGGCTCGAACGAGCCCGCACGCGCTGCGGACGGGGCATCCGCCTCAGCTCCCGAGGCGCCGCCGGCCACCGACACCCCGGGCGCCGAGGCCGCCGCGTCCTGACATTGCAACGGCGAAGGAAGCGCCCTGCCTCGGCCCTTGCCGACCTTGCGGTATCCGGCGCAGGGGCTTCCATGCACTGGCCGTTCAAGCCGGCAACGAAGGAGGAACATTTCGGCATGGCCATGGAGGAAGGCAGCATGAGACAGCTGCGCGTGACCATTCCAGACGGCATCGAGTTCGCGGACCTGTGCCTGTCGCGAGACGTGGGCGAGGGACAGGTCCGGTTCAAGATCGCGCCCATCGAGGCGATCTGCGAAGCCAGCGCGTTGGATCTTGATCAGTTCCTGGAAGGCCCGGAGCCACTCGTGGGACTGCTGATCGCGGCGTGGTACGCGGCACACATCCGCCGCGGCGGCCCACCGGACCCGGTGCAGGAAGACATCATGGAAGAAGCTCGGCTCGAGGAGGAGCATGGCGGCGGCTTCTCGTACCCGCCGGGACATGCCTGAGCCCGACTCGCTGTCGAGAAGCGGCGCTTGTGGACCATCACGCCATGGCCGGAAATCGGAACTTGTCCCATGAGCCTGCAGGTGCGGTGTGACAGCACTGCAACAACGGCGCAGGCCTGCGCCAACCACGCGGCAAAGTTCCGGGCCATGTCATCGATGCCCGACCAGCAACCGTCACCGCTGCTCCAGACTTTCTACGGTCGACTGTCCCGCCGCTATGGTGCGCCGGGCGTGTGCCTGCGCGACTTTCCCGGCCGCTGGCTGGTGTTCCGCACCGCGGACCTGGCAGCCGGCCTGGAGCGCGCTGTCGTCGATGTCGAGCTGCCAGAGCACGACATGGCCAAGGAGCTCGTGGAGATGGAGTCCAGGGCGCAAAGCGCCGTTGGTGAAGATCACGATGCGACCCTGGTGCTGATGTACCTGGCCAGACGGCTGCGGCCGGGTCACGACCCGCATGCCGCACCAGCAACGACCGTCCTTTCCATCACGGTGTGGAGTCTGGCGCACTCCACGGCGTTGACAGGCCGCATCGAGCTCGACGAAGCGGGCACGCCGCGCTGGATTGGCATGCCCGACGCCCTGCCCCGCGCTGGGAACCGGCGTACCTGCTGACATGCCCGGCTTCAACAGCTGCACAGGCTCGGACGCCGCCAGGGACTGCCTTGCCTGCGCTGGGCCGCCAAGCGGCGGTGCCGGGTACTCCAACGGCGCGGAAGATGGCTTCGGGCACGGGCATGCTGCACCACTCAGCAGCCATGCGGCACTGCCACCGCAGTGCGGCAGGGGGCTCCAGGCGGACCGACTTCGCAGCCGTGTGCCTCGGTAGACGTCGTTGGCGCCGAACTGGCCGCAGACCAGACACCCTGCCCTGGCACGGCCCAACGGTCGGTCCATCGGGCGGTCAAATGGCTGACGGGTCCATAAAATCGGCCGCGTGAGACACAGCGGCTGCTGTACTTGAACCACTCCTGTTGGCCTGATCCCCTGATCGCGCTATGCCTCACACCCCATCAAGGTCCGCTGAAGTGCAAACGGTTGAGCGATCAATGAAGATCAGCCGCTTGCGACCGGGAGGGGCTGAGCAGCGCCCGGCGTGGAAAACCCAGGAAAAGGCACTCAACCTAAATCCGGCGGTTGCCGCCGTGTGAATCAGCCAGCGGGCCAATGCTGACAAGCACTTGGCTCGGTCAGGCAGACTCACCCGATGGGTGAAGCAAGACGCAAGCGGGCCTTGGCCCTGAGAGACGGCGGCGGCGGTGCCTAGGACCCGGTGGTGGTGGACACGCTGGGCGGGCGCATGCATGTGCGCTGGGACGAGGCGGCGCCGGCCACGCCCAATGGGCAGTTGGTGTTCTTTGCCGAGTTTCTGGCGGCCACGGGTGTGTTCGAGCGCTGGGTGCAGGAGTGCCCGCTGGAGTACCGCAGCGGTAACGCGCCCAACAAGCGCGACGTGCTGGGCACGCTGCTGCTGGGAGTGCTGGCCGGACATCGGCGCTATGCGCACATCACGGCGCTGCGTGGCGACGCGGTGGCCGCGCAGGCGCTGGGCATGAGCAAGGTGGTCAGCTGCGGATTTCAGCGATCGTGGACGCCCATTTCAGGCTGATCGTGGACGGCAAATCAGGCGCCGTTCGCGGCGCGCTGGGGGAGCGCGCAAGGTCTAGGTCGAATGGTACTCAATCGTCCACGATCAGGCTGAAATGCCCGGTCGCGGCGCTGCTGTCGAAGCGGCTGGCCGCTCTCACGCCTTGGGCTCGGCGCCGGTGTCGCGCATGGAGCGGCTGACCTTGAGTTCGATCTTGTGGCTGGAGTGCGCCACGCGATCCAGGATGGCGTCGGCCAAGGTTGGGTCGTTCAGATACGAATGCCAGGTGCGCAGGGGAAGCTGGCTGGTGATGATGGTCGAGCGCGTGCCGACGCGGTCGTCGAGCAACTCCAGCAAGTCGTTGCGCTCGGCGGCGCCGATGGGGGAAAGCGCAAAGTCGTCCAGTACCAAGACGTCAACCTTGGCCAACTGGGTCAGCCGCCGTGAGAAGCTGCCGTCGCCGTGCGCGACCTGCAGCTCGTCGAACAGCCGTGCGGCGCGCACGTACAGCGCCGAGAAGCCGCTGCGCACGGCCTGGTGCGCCAGGGCGCACGCCAGCCAAGTCTTCCCGCAACCCGTGGCACCTGTGATCAGCAGATTGCGTCCGTGGCGGATCCAGTCGCCGCTGGCCAGCGAGGTGATGAGCGCGCGGTCCAGGCCGCGGCTGGTGCGCCAGTCGATGTCCTCAATGCACGCGGCGCTGACCTTGAGCTTGGCGGCCTTGAGCAGCCGCGCCACGCGGCGGTTGTCGCGCCAGGCGATATGGCGCGACGATCAGGATGAGAGACGCGCGACAATCAAGATGAGAAAAACTGTCGCGGCGCGGTGATGATGCGCGAGTTGATTGACGCGGGCAAGAGCTATTCGGCCGCTGGTTTGTCGCGCCGCGTCCGGCTGACATTCCTCGGTGTCGCGAAGCTGGCTGGACGTCCCGGGCCTTCCTGCTTGCGCTGCAGTGCGGTACGCCGCCGGTAGCTCTCGACGTTGAGCTCGAAGATGGTTGAGTGGTGGACCAAACGGTCAACCGCTGCGAGCGTCATGGCGGGATCGGGGAAGACCTTCCCCCACTCGCCAAATGGCTGGTTGGCCGTGATCAGCAGCGAGCGGCGCTCGTAGCGGGCGCTGATGAGCTCGAACAGTACCGACGTCTCGGCCTGGTCCTTCGTGACGTACGCAAAGTCGTCCAAAATGACCAAATCGAAGCGGTCGAGCCGGCTGATTGCCGCTTCCAGGGCCAGCTCGCGACGCGCGACCTGCAGCCGCTGGACCAGGTCCGAGGTGCGGGCGAACAGCACCCGCCATCCCTTCTCCAGCAGCCCCAGGCCAATGGCCGACGACAAGTGCGACTTGCCGCCGCCAGGCGGTCCCATGAGGATCAAATTGGCACCGTGGCGCAGCCAGCCATCGCCGGCGCACAGCGCCGCGACCTGCGCCTTGGAGACCATCGGCACGGCATCGAAGTCGAAGTTCTCCAGCGTCTTGCCCGGCAGCAGCCGGGCCTTGCCCAGATGACGCTCGATGCGGCGCCTGTCGCGCTCGGCGAGCTCGTGCTCGGCCAGCGCCATGATCAGCCGCGCCGCGGGCCAGCCTTCCTTGTCGGAGCGCTCGGCGAAGGACGACCAGATCTGCTTGAGCGCAGGCAGCCGCAACTCGTTGAGCAGCAGCGTCAGCCGCGTGGAATCGATGGCGTCACTCATGCTTGCACCTCGGTGTGGCTGTGGAGAAGGGCCTCGTAGTCGCTCAGCGAGGTCAGCTGCACGCAGACCTCGGGCAACTGTGCCGGGTCGGGTGCGAAGTGCGCCCGCAGCTCGTTGAGGTCGGGCAGCCGGCGCTCGGCCAGGTATTGCTGCAGCAGCTGGCCCAGCTGCGCCTCGCAGGTGCGCTCGTGCGCCATGCTCAGCAGCTCAACCATGGTCTTGCAGGCCGCGCGCGGCGGCAGCTGCTCGCACAGCCGCTCGAACGTCAGCCGGTAGGCCTCGCGCGGGAAGAGCTGCTCGCGGTAGACCAAATTGAGCAGCGCCATGGGCTTGCGCCGTAGAGCGTGGATGACGTGGCGGTAGTCCACGACATGGCCGTGGCGGCCGTTGCCGCCGGTGCGGCCACGGGCCAGCGTCATCAGCGCCGTGCCGCCGAGGAACACCTCCAGCCTGTCGTCGTACAGCCGTACGCGCAGCCGGTGGCCGATGAGCCGCGACGGCACCGTGTAGAAGACCTTGCGCAGCGTGAAGCCGCACGCCGAGGTCACGTACACCAGCGTCTCCTCGTAGTCGCAGGTGCGCGTGGCCGGCAGAGGCTGCAACACGGCTCGCTCGGCCTCGATACGCTTGCCGTTGCGCGCGTTGTGGCGGCTGACGATCTCGTCGATGAAGCGCCGGTAGGCCACCAGGTCGGCGAAGTCGGCGCTGCCGCGCAGCAGCAGCGCGTCACGGATGGCGCTCTTGAGGTGGCCGTGCGAGCTCTCGATGGCGCCGTTCTCGTGCGCGACGCCGCGGTTGTTGCGGCTGGGCTGCATGCCGTAATGGGCACACAGCGCGTCGTAGCGCGAGGTCAGGTCCTCGCGTGCCTGGGAGTCCAGGTTGCGGAATGCCGCCGAGAGGCTGTCGCTGCGGTGCTCCCGTGGCACGCCGCCCAGGGCCCACAGCGCGTTCTGGAGCCCTTCGGCCAGCGCGACGTAGCTCTCGCCGCCAAGGATGACGTGCGCGTGCTCGAAGCCCGAGCAGGCCAGCCGGAAGTGGTAGAGCCGGTGGTCCAGCAGCACGCCGCCGACCGTCACGCCCAGGCTGTGCATCTCGGTGAAGTCGGACAGCCCCATGCGCCCGGGTTCGTGCACCTGGCGGAAGACGACGTCGTGCTCCTGGCCATGCTGGGCGCGCCAGGTACGGATGCGCCGCTCCAGGGTACGGCGCACGCTGCGGGTGAGTTCCGGGTGGCGGCGCATCATCTCTTCGAGCACCGCGATCGGCCGCACGCCGGGCGCGGCCTTGAGCAGCGGCACCACCTCGCTGTCGAAGATCTCGGCCAGCGGATCTGGCCGGCGCCTCTGCCGAGGTGCCTGCTTCTGGGACGGTAGCCGCGGATCCTGCTCGATGCGGTAGGCCGTGGCCACGCTGATGCCAGCGCGCGCGGCTGCCGTGGGCAGCCCTTCGGTCAGTCTGAGCTTCATGTAAAGCCTCATCTGGTGGTCGTGGATGTGTCGTCCGGTCAAGGTCAGGCTCTCGGGAATCGAGATTCCTGCCTCATACCGGACCCCACCGCGACCACCGACAAGGCCTACGGGAGGCCAACACCGGCGCGCGCGGGGCCTGGCGGGTTCCGGGCTCGCCCTTCACCCGCCAGG
>Ga0065721_10049089_pt1 | contig 46896 bp, 57 predicted proteins | sample Mesricmetagenome_FD_59108 | JGI IMG/M metagenome (GOLD analysis project Ga0065721, IMG submission 59108) | Mesophilic microbial community from rice straw/compost enrichment Sample: eDNA_1 v2 (version 2) | ecosystem: Engineered > Solid waste > Grass > Composting > Bioreactor | place: USA: Davis...
TGGCGGAACCTCGGTCTCGGAATGAGGGCGAAGTCAGTATGTGAGGGATGGTGGGGAAGGATGGTGCCTGGGGGCGGATTCGAACCACCGACACGCGGATTTTCAATCCGCTGCTCTACCAACTGAGCTACCCAGGCTTAGGCCCGTCGTCGCGGGAGCCGCGTCTATAGAAGAGCCGATCCTGGAAGTCCAGCGAGCCTGAGCAGACTTTTTTCGCGGCTTAGCTCTCGTCGTCTTCGGGCCGGGGGCCGCCCTCGTCGTCGGCGGCGGGAACGGCATAGACGCCCGCGAACCAGCGCTGCAGATCCACATCGGCGCACCGGCGCGAACAGAACGGGCGATAGGCCTGTTCCGTGGGCTTTCCGCAGATCGGACAGCCAAGCGCCTTCTTCATGCCGCCCCCACGTCGATACGGGCCCGCGGGCGCGCCGGATCGGCGCGCAGCTCAAAACGGGCGCCCATGCGAGCCTGCAGGTCGGCCAGTAGCGGAGCGGCGGCTGCGGCCACGCCGGGCGCGCAAGCGCCTACAAGACGGGCGCCCGGCTGCACTTCCCCTTCCGACTGCAGCCGGCGGACGAGCCTTTGAGCCAGGGTGCGGTCCGACAGGGCGCCGTCATCCCGACAGAGAATCTCCAGGATCGGTCTGACACGACGCGGCAGCGAAATCTCCATGGTGCCGAACCGGCCGACGGGGCCGATCGCCACGCCCGGATTGTCCGGTCCGAAGGCGGCCCGGGCGGCGGCCATCAGGGCGTTGCCGTCATGCCCGCGGCCCACGAGGTCGAGAACCACGATCCCGCCGAGGCCCTTCAGGCGCAGAAGGCGGGCCGACTCCCGGATCGCCGCCAGATTCGCCTGGCGGGTGACTCGCTTGGCGTCGGCGCCCTTGCGCTCGCCGAGGTCCACATCGACAGCGGTCAGGGCGCGCGTGGGTTCGACCGCGAGCACGCCGCCACCAGGCAGCGGATGCAGCACCTCCAGCGCGTCGGCCTCCGCCTCGTCGGCCATGTGGCGGGCTTCCCGTCCCTCCACCAGCTCGGCCTCTCGCGCGCACGCGCGGAGAATCTCTGACACATCGGGAGCCGGCTGCAGGAGCCGCGGCGTCCCGTCCGCCTCGCCGAGCAGTCGGGCCACGGCCAGCTTGCCGCGACGTGGCTCCGCGCGCACCTCCACCTCGACCATGGCGCCGCGCGTCGGACGGTTGTCGGGCTTGAAGGGCAGGATCGCCTCGGCGCCTCCCCCCAGGTCGAGAAAGGCGGTGGCCAGGGCCGGCTCGACGCTCTCGACCCGCGCCGCCAGGCGGGCGCCCAGCATCAGGCACGGCTCGTCGTCGTCCCGCCGGACGATCAGGCGTTCGGGCCGGCCGTCCAGCGTCACAACCCCGCGGATCTCGCCGGGGCCGCGATCAAGGAAGATTTGTCGCGTGCTCATGGCAGCTGGAAGCCCTGGCCGGTCAGCAGGCACCGTGTCTCATAAAGCGGCAGGCCGACCACGCCGGAATAGGAGCCCTGCAGACTGATCACAAAGCCCCCTGCCCGGCCCTGAATCGCATACCCGCCAGCCTTGCCCAGCCCCTCCTGCGAACGAAGGTAGGCCTCGGTCTCGGGGTCGGACAGGCGCTTGAAATGGACCTGGCTCTCCACCAGCCGCGAGACGACCCGCCCGTTTGGGGCGGCCACGGCCACGCCCGTCAGGACACGGTGGGCGCGCCCGGAGAGCAGCGCCAGGCAGGCCCGCACCTCGGTTTCGTTCTCGGCCTTCGGCAGCACGCGGCGCCCCACGGCCACCACCGTATCGGCCGCAAGCACCCACGCGTCCGCGTGGCGGGCGGCCACATGGCCGGCCTTGGCGATGGCGAGACGCTGGGCCAGTCGCCGGGGCGTTTCGTCGGGTTGAGGAGTTTCGTCCAGCTCGGCGGCGTCTATGGCGTCGGGCTCCAGGCCGATCTGGCGCAGGAGATCAAGCCGCCTAGGGCTTGCGGAAGCCAGGACGAGGCGCTGCGGCGCAGGCGGCAAGGCGTCGTCCCTGAACGTCGTCAGCGGACGCGGAAGGTGATGCGGCCCTTGGTGAGGTCGTAGGGCGTCATCTCCACGAGAACCTTGTCCCCAGCGGAGACCCGGATGCGGTTCTTGCGCATCTTGCCGGCGGTATGGGCGATGATTTCGTGGTCGTTCTCAAGCTTCACGCGGAACGTCGCGTTGGGCAGCACCTCGCTGACGGTGCCGGGGAACTCCAACAGTTCTTCTTTGGCCATGCAGGCTCCTGATCGAGATAAAACGACGGCTCGCGCCTGAAGGCCGCGAGCCGGATTCTCCGGCGGAATATAACGCAGGACCCCGCTGCAGGTCGATGGGCCGCGCGCTCAGCGGCCGAATCGCTCGGCGATTCGAGCCGCCAGGACGTCGCGAACGTGCCGATAGGCCTCTAGGCGGGCCTCCCGAGAGCCTTCCGACAGCGTCGGATCGAAAATGGGCCAGTACTCGATCTCGGACGCCCGGCCCCGGGTCATCTCAACCGCCCTGTGCTGTGCCTCAGGCGTCAGGGAAATGATGAGGTCGAAAGAATCGTCCTCAAGCTCGTCGAAGGTCTTGGGCCGATGGGCGCTGAGATCACAGCCCAGTTCCCCCATCACCTCCACCGCCAAGGGATCGGCGCCTGGCTGGCCTTCGTCTTCATCGGCCGCGGCGGCGCGCAGGCCGCAGCTGTCGACGAACACCCGGTCGCCGACCAGACGCTTCAGCAGCGCCTCGGCCATGGGCGAGCGGACCCGGTTGAGATTGCAGGCGAACAGCACGGCGTCCGGGAGCCGGCCGGTAGGACCCTCGCTCACGCGCCGATCATCCTCGCCAGTGCAGCGCACAGATGAGCGTGAAGAGCCGGCGGGCGGTGTCGAGGTCGGTCTCGATCTTGCCCGATAACCGCGTCTGGAGCAGTTCGGACGCCTCGTTGTGCAGGCCGCGCCGCCCCATGTCCAACGCCTCGATCTGCTGCGGCGTGGAGTTGCGGATCGCCTGATAGTAGCTCTCGCAGATCATGAAGTAGTCGCGGATCAGACCGCGGAACGGCGACAGCGAGAGGATGTGGCGACGCTCGTAGGCGGGACCGCGCACGTCCAGGACCAGCCGATTCTCCATGAGGCCCATGCGCAGGTCGTAGGGGCCTGTCTCGGCGCCCTCGGGCGCGAAATAGTTCTCCTCGAGCAGATCGAAGATGGCGATCTGCCGCTCCTGTTCCTGGTCGCGCGAAACCGCCGCGAGCGACTCTTCGTCGATCTCCACGCTCTGAAGGCGGTGCTTGTTGCGCGCGTCGTCGGCCATGGGTCCATGGGCGGAGGATCGTGCGGAGCTTTATTGCAATCTGGGGGGCCGCGTCATCCCGCACCTGCACAGACGACGCATAAAGAAAAGCGCCCGGCGCGGTTTCGCGCCGGGCGTCAGGGAGATCACGATGTCAGCGGCCGGCGTAGCGACGCCCGTCAGGCCGGACGAAATCGTCACGGACGTAACCGACGCCCACGCCGTTCTGGCCAACCAGGATCCAGTCCGAGCCCCGCACCTTGGCCAAGGCCTCGAAGCGCTGGCCGGGTTGCAGGCGCCCCACCTTGGCCGAGTTGGTGGTCGGCCCGGCCCGCAGGTTCACGCCCGTGGTGGCGACGTAGGTACGGTCGAGCCGGTTATAGCTGGCCGGAGCGATCTGCGCGGACAGGCGATAGCCGTTCCGGGTGTAGACGCCCTGCCGCTCGGCGCGATCCTTCTGCATCTCGCAGCCGATGGCCGAGCCCGCCGCGGCGCCGACGCCGGCGCCGACCACCGTCTCCAGTCCACGCTCACGGCCGCCGACCTTGTTGCCGATCAGCCCCCCTGCCAGGGCGCCGATCACGGCCCCGACCTCCTGCTTGCCGCCCGGCGCCGAACAGCCGGTGACGCCCGCATTGGCGCTCGTCGCTCCCATGGCCAGCGCGCCCGCCAGAACGGCCGCGACCACGCCGCCGCTGATCGAGGTCTTCACCGAATTGCGCATGGTCATCTCCGTCCTTCGCATTGATCCGATGGCGCGAAGGTACGAAGCGCTGCCTGAACGAGCCCGGAGCTGTTCAGACAGCTATTGTTCAGCTTTCCAAACGCCCTCAGGCGCGGTCCTGTCCCAGGCGGATAGCGGCAGACCGGGCGTGCGCCGGCAGCCCCTCGGCCTCCGCCAGTGCGATCGTCGCCGGCGCGAGCGCAGCGAACGATTCGGCGTCGCACTTCACGATCGAAGTGCGCTTTAGGAAGTCATAGAGCGACAGGCCGGACGAGAATCGGGCGGCGCGGCTGGTGGGAAGGACGTGGTTCGAGCCCGCGACATAGTCGCCTACCGCCTCGGGCGCATGCCGACCGAGGAAGATGGCGCCGGCGTGGCGCACGCGGTCGGCCAGGCGCTCCGGCGCTTCCGTTGCGAACTCCACATGCTCGGGGGCGATGAGGTCCACCAGCGCCGGCGCCTCGTCGAGCGGGGCGATGACCACCGCACCGTGGTCACGCCAGGACGCTCGGGCGTCCTTCCCCGTGGCCAAGGTCGCCAGCTGCGCTTCGACAGCGTCGACCACCGCCTGGGCGAAGGCTTCGTCGTCAGTGATGAGGATGGATTGGGCGGCCGGATCGTGCTCGGCCTGGGACAGGAGGTCCGCGGCGATCCACTGCGGATCATTGGCGCCGTCGGCGACGACGACGATCTCCGACGGCCCGGCCAGGGCGTCGATGCCCACCACCCCATAGACCCGGCGCTTGGCGGCGGTCACGAAGGCGTTGCCCGGCCCGACGATCTTGTCCACCGGACGGATCGGCCCGGCGCCATAGGCCAGGGCGGCCACCGCCTGTGCGCCGCCCACGCGCCAGATCTCGGTGACGCCCGCGGCCTGGGCGGCGGCGAGGACCGCCGGCTGCAGCCGCCCAGGCGGCGTCACCATGGCGATGCGGCCGACCCCGGCCGCCGCCGCCGGCACGGCGTTCATCAGGACGGTCGAGGGATAGGCCGCCCGCCCGCCGGGCACGTAGATTCCAACAGCATCGAGAGGCGTCCACCGCCAGCCGAGCTCCACCCCCGCCGCGTCTACGAACCGCTGGTCGGCCGGACGCTGGCGCTCGTGATAGGCCCGGATCCGCGCCGCGGCGAAGGCGATGGCGTCGCGCACCTCGGCCGGACAGGCGGCCGCGCCCTCGGCGATCTCCTCGGCGCTGACGCGGATCGTCTCCTCGGTCAGCTCCACCCGGTCGAAGTCGCGGGCGAAACGCAGCAGCGCCGGCAGGCCCTCGCTTCGCACAGCGGCAAGGACGTCGCGCACGATCGCGTCGACCTCCTCCGGCGTGTCGCGACGCTCGGCGACGAAGTCGGCGAAGGCCGCCTGGAAATCGGGATCGGAGAAGACGAAACGGCGCATGGCGCGCCTCTTTAGCGGCGCGCGCCCCGCGGCGCCATGGCTTCAGGCCTCGTGGGCGGGCGTCCGGGGCGTCGGCCAGGGGTCGGAGACGTCGGCCAGGACGGCGTCGATGCATTCGACCTCGGCTCGCACATCGCCGCCGCCGGCGAGGCTCAACGTGATGATCCCGCCCGGGGCCTCCCCAGGCTCGAAGGTCACGGCGAGCAGTTCGACCACCGCATCAGGCCGCTCGCGCCGCACCTTGCGCGTCTGGACCTTCAGCACACCGCCGAGTTGCAAGGCCGAACGCACCCGCTGGCGAACGCCCGCCTCCCAGCGATAGCGGTTCAGGGCCAGGGTGAGTCGCCGGGCCTTGGGTTCGTAGGCGATGTCGCCGACCTTCCCCACAGCGTCCTGCAGCGCCGCCGAAATGACGGCGAGATCGTCGGCGTCTTCCGCCAGCAGTCGAAGCGGCGCAGGATCGGCCATCGCCTAGTCCTCTTCCGGCTCGCCGCGCTCGCCCTTGAGCCGGCGCACCTGAGCCCCGCAGGCGCCCAGCTTCTCTTCCAGGCGCTCGAAACCGCGGTCGAGGTGATAGACACGGTCCACAATGGTCTCGCCGTGGGCCGCCAGGCCGGCGATCACGAGGCTGACCGAGGCCCGCAGGTCGGTGGCCATCACGGGGGCGCCTTCCAGGGACGCTACGCCCCGCACGCGAGCCTCGCCGCCCTGCACCGAGATGTCGGCGCCTAAGCGACGCAACTCCGGGGCGTGCATGAAGCGGTTCTCGAAGATCGTCTCGCGGATGACGCTCTCCCCGTCAGCGAGGGTCATCAGCGCCATGAACTGCGCCTGCAGATCGGTGGCGAATCCGGGATAGGGATCGGTCTCGACCTCGACGGCCCGCAGCCGCCCCGGTCCGCGCCGGACAGTCAGGCCGTCCGCGTGCGGCGTCACCTCGACCCCGGCCTCCACCATCTTGTCGATGAGCGCCTGGATGAAATCGCTGCGGGTGCGGGTGAGGCGCACTTGGCCGCCCGCCATGGCCACGGCCAGGGCATAGGTGCCGGTCTCGATGCGGTCGGGCAAGACGGCGTGCGTCGCGCCCGAAAGGCGGCCGACGCCCTGGATGCGGATCTCGGGCGTGCCGGCGCCGCTGATCTTCGCGCCCATCTTGTTCAGGCACTCGGCGAGATCGTCGATCTCGGGCTCGCAGGCGGCGTTGCGCACCACCGTCTCGCCCTCCGCTAGCACGGCCGCGAGCAGGGTGTGCTCCGTGGCGCCGACCGAGACGATCGGGAATTCGACCTCGGCGCCCTTCAGGCCCCTAGGGGCCTGGGCATAGACATAGCCCTCGTGCAGGTCGATCCGTGCGCCCAGGGCTTCCAGCGCTTGCAGGTGCAGATCCACCGGCCTGGCGCCGATGGTGCAGCCGCCAGGAAGCGAGACCTTCGCCTGGCCGGAACGGGCCAGCAACGGCCCCAGCACATTGAACGAGGCCCGCATCTGCCGGACCAGATCATACGGCGCGAAGCCGCTGACGATCTCGCGGGTCGTCAGCAGCGTCTCGGCGCCGTCCGGGCCTTCCGATTCGACGACCTCGGTCCCGAGTCGCTGCAGCAGCTTGCCCAGGAACCGGGTGTCGGCCAGCCGCGGCATGTTGGTGAGCCGCAGCGGCTCATCCGTGAGCAGGCTCGCGGCCATCAGCTTGATGGCTGAGTTCTTGGCGCCGCTGATCGGGATTTCCCCTTCCAGCCGCGCGCCGCCGGTGATGGCGATACGGTCCAAACCTAATCCTTCACGCGCGGAGCCCGCGTGCAGCCGCGGTCGCCCTTCGTCGCGATATCTAACGTGCGCGCCGAACCGCGCAATGGTCGTCAGTCGGACGCCGGCGGCTTCGGAGCCGGCTTGGCCGCCCCGCCAGCCTTGCGGCGTCGCAGATTCGCCCTCAGCGCGGCTGCGAGCTTGGCTTCGCGCGATTCCGCGGGCGGCTTGCCTCGATCCTTGGGGTCCATGATCGAGGGGTGCGATGCGTCATCCACATCGTCAAGCATGTGAGCGTGAGATTGGGGCTTCACGAGCCGCCTCTGGCCCGCTATAGCGCCCGCCTTCGCCGCCGTAGCTCAGTGGTAGAGCGCATCCTTGGTAAGGCTGAGGTCGGCAGTTCAATCCTGCCCGGCGGCACCACGGTCCCCTAAGCTTTCAAGAGCTTAGGGGACCGCCACTCCTCTCCCCACATCGCCGAACTGCCCGCGGCTTGGCCTAGCGCCGCGTTTCAGGCGCCGAATCGCAGTGGCCAGTGTGCGGGGCGCATTCTTACCTAGGGCCGCTTGCGGCGAACCGCTTCGGCCTCAAGGGCATGCTCTGCTTCGTGCGTTTCCACGGCCAGTCGCCGGGCGGCGTCGCAGGCCACGATCTGCGCCCCCCGCGTCGCATAGCCGATCTCGAGATCAGCCTGGCTCGGCGCCTTCGGCAGACGATGCAGGGCGCAGGGCATGGTCGCCTCGGGCGGCATCTGAAGCTGGGGCGCAACCGGCAAGCTCGGGCGCGAGGCGGCACAGCTCGTCGTCATGAGCGTGCAGGCGAAGGGTACGATCAGCGGGGAGCGGGGCATGGGCGTCCTCGGAAGTCATGGCGTCTCTGTTGAGGCGGATTGCGGTCTCAGCCGCGGCTTCGCGCAGCCGGAGCACCACCTCCGACCGCTGGGCGCTCTCGCGTTCGCCCTGGGCCTCAAGGCCGGCGATGGCCGCCTGGGCCATCGCGGCGTCCACCTTCGGCCGTTCGCCGGCCGCACCCTCGATCCGGCCCTTCCAGTAGAGCCCCAGGGCGGCGGCGAGCAGCAGGCCGCCTCCCGCCAAGGCCGCGGCGCTCCGCGGCGTCACGGGCGCAGCCCCAGCTCATAGCCGCCACCCGGCCGCTTGGTCAGGACTTGCCGACGCATGCGCGGCTCGAACGAGATATGCACCCACGTTCCCTCCTCGATCAGCTGATCGAAGGGGATCTCCGAGCGGGCGATGGCGGCGCAGACCGCGCGGGGACCGCCATACCCATGGCAGTTGAAATCCACCGCGTGGCCGGTGAGGTGGGCCGAGGTGCGCGCACCACCGACGGCTCGGTTCAGCGCCGGAGAGCGATAGCCGCTTGTGACGGTGATCACTCTGTCGCCCAGCAGCCGCCGGACCTCCTCCATCCGGGCCGCAGTTGTCCGCAGCGTGGCCACCACCTCAGAAGGGAGCGTGTTATCGATCTCGCGATGCTGAGTGCCCACGAGTTCTTCCAGCGCAAAATGCGCCGTCAATTTCGTCGTCATCAGGAAGTCCTTGCGGGCTAGTCGCCGCGCCGCGCGGCCGCGGCTAGCTTGGCCCAGTCAGTGACGGTCGCCCCTGCCAGATACAGGGTGGCCATGATCACATTGGCTGCGATCAGAGCGAGGCCCAGCCACTTCAGCGCGCTGGGGTCATCCAGGCGACAGACGATGGCGATCACCCCGGCGCTGTTCAGCAGCGTCGTGACGTAGGTGTAGATCCGCCGCCAGAGCCAGCGGACCTCAATCGGCGGCGGCATGGCGCACCTTCTGGTAGGAGGACGGCGCGGCCGCCTCCAGGCGGTCCAGGCGCGAGGCGTTGTCGCTCCACACCTGGGCCAGGGCCCAGGCGAGCAACGCAATCACAAGGCCCCAGGAGCGGGCTTTCAGCCCCTCCACCGCGCGAAGGGTCGAGGCCGCCGCGGCCTTGATCTCGGCGAGCCGCTCCTCGCAACGCGCCTCATGATCGGTCAACCGCTGCTCAACGGCCGCCAAACGTTCGGATTGGGTGCTCATGGAAACGAGGTCTTTCGATTGACCTCGACGCCCGACGTCTTGGTCTTGCTGCGTTCGGACTCATTGAGCTGTTCGCCGGCGAACATGCTGTAGGGCAGCCCGCCGAGCATCGCGACGATCTGCTGGGCATGGGAGATGGGGGCCTGGCGATACTGTTGCTCGACCTCGCGCAGGGCCGATCCGAGTTCGCCTTGGGTCGCGATGTTCGCACGCTGGTCGCCCTCGTAAGCGCCCACGAGACTGGCCAGCTGGTCAGCCGCCCGCAGCCTTTGATCCTGGCCCGCCAGGTACTGGCCAACACGCTGGTTCCAGTCCTGCTGCGCCATCTGGGCGTTGGCCAGGGCGGCCTGCTGGCGACGGTTGGCGTCGTCGCTTGAAAGCGCCGCGCCGCGGGTGAAGGCCTGATCTCGCAGGTTGGCGCTCGTGGTCGCCCGCGCGCGCGCCAAGGCGTCTTCCGTCATCGACCTGGTCAGGGCGGCGCCCGAACCCCCGAAGGCGCCGGAAGCCGCAAGCTCAAGGTCCTGCTGCGCCCGGGTCCGGCCCGCGCCGTAGTCGAAGTCGGCGAGCGCGGCGTCCACCACGTCCTGGGTGTACGGGCTCATATAGGCCGGCAGGTTGTCGAGCAGGCTTTCCCCGCGCACCCTCGGCGTGGCCGGCGCCTGCATGTAGTTGTCGAGCCAGTTGGAGCTGGCCACGCCCCGGGTCACATCGAGCGCGCCTTCATAGTTCCAGAGCTGCCCGCCCAGGTTCTGGGCGGTGTTCGCCGCCTGCCCCTGCAGCCCATGGACGGGCGCGACCAATGACGTCGGGTCCAGCGACATCAGGCCGTCGATCTGGCCTGTCGCGCGCTGAACGGCATTGGAGATCCAGTCCGGGACGATCGGCGTCCGGGTCGACGTCAAGCTCCGGTCCTTGGTCTCCTTGGTCGAGGAGGTCTTGCTTTCAAAGCCAAAGCCCAAAGAAATTCTCCTTTTGTTCTCGCGCCTTAACGGCCGCCCGCAAACGTCACATCGAACATCGGCCGCCCGATGCGGCTGCCCGTCGGGGCGCTCTCTCCGGAGAACCGCACCCGGAAGAGCCGGCCGCTCATCAGGAGGTCCGTCTTCGCTTCGCCCGGCGCCATCGTCCGCGAGACGACGACCTGCGAGGCCTGCTGCGGGCTGAACCGCGCGGAGAGGGTCAGCGTCACCGGCCCGGCCTGGTCCTTGAAGTCGGGCCAGATTTCGCGAACCAGCAGGGTGCGGTCGGGATCGAGCTGGCTGTCCGCGCTCTCGATGAACCAGGAGAACTTGCCGCCGTCGGCCGAGCGGCCCTTCTCGTGGAAATAGACCTCGCCGTCGTAGGTGACGCCGATGGGATAGGCCGATGGCCCGGCGTCCACGAAAGCGGTCCTGGCCATGATGCCCTTGTGCCACGCGCCGGCGTCCGGCCCGCTGAGGGCAATGGCGAGGTAGCGGCTGTTCTCGTAACCGTCGCGCCGGTCGGGGTAGTCGAACCGCACCTCCGAGAACTCGGAGTTCGAGGAGGCGACCACCTTGTCGCCCTGGCTCGCCGCCAGCTCCTCGGCGAAATCACGCCGGATCGGACAGGGAATCGGTTCCGGCTGTCCGCCCAGGGCATAGCGGTAAAACTGCCGATCGGGGCTCACCCAGAACGCCTGCTGCCCCACCACCACCGCCGCGTTCGGCCCGATCAGGCCGCAGTTCCGGCCGATGCGATCGAACCGCCAGGGCTGATTCAGTGCGCCTACGAAAGTCCCCAGGAACAAGGCATCGCCGGTCCACACCAGCATGTACGGCCCGCACATCCGGCCCGCCACGATTCGTCCGCCGCCGGTCAGGATGTATTCCCGCGCCGTGGAGCCGGACGCGCTCGTGCTCCACTGGGTGTTGTTGCGGATGGAGGAATGCCGGATGCAGAGCGGGTTGAAGGTCCCGGAGACCTCCTCGTTGCAGCCCAGCGCAAACACCTGGTAGCCGCCGTTCAGCGGCGCCACAAGCATGTAGGTGACATTGGCGGGCGCATCGGCCAACGGCTCCGCCCTCGCCCCGGCGTCGTTCGTCCAGGCGAAGATCGTCTGGCCCCGCGGCGAGGCCAGGAGATGCTGCCCCCAGGCGCCGAACGACCAGGTCAGCGGGAAATAGTCCATCGCCGACGCCAGGCCGTAGCCGCCCATCCCGAACCCGCCGGTCCCATAGCCGGCCGAGCCCGCGCCATCGATCGCCCCGGCCGTGAAGCCGGCCTCCGGCGTGATGTCGAACAGCTCTCCGCCCCGCCACAGTTGCAGACTGGCATGGGTGCCGAAGGCGATGTTCAGCGTCCCCGTGTTGTCGGTCCAGGGGAAGATCCCGCGGCAGACCCCGGAGAGCTTCTGCTGGGTCAGGCTTTCCCAGCCGCCGATCGTCTGCGGAAGGCCCAGCCGGAACCGCACATTGGACCCGTCGGCCCAGCGCCCCGCAGAGGCGAACGTGGTGTCGTCGCCGTGTAACCCCGGCGGCGGTTCGAGAGGGATGCGCATCCGACGACCTGCTGCTAGTGGGAATCCATGATTTCGATTGCGGAGCTCGGCCGCCGCGCCGGTGCCCTTGAACGCGAGGGTCGCTACGAAGAGGTCGAGGCTGTGCGCCGCGAAGTTCTGCGCCGCGATCCGGCCAACGGCGCCACCCGATACGCCTTGGCGGTTCTCAGGCTGCGGCAGGGCGATTGGGTGGAGGGCTGGGGCCTCTACGAGGCCAGGCGTGACCTGCCCGGGCGACGGACGAAGGAGCCGCACCCCAGCTACCCTGAATGGCGCGGTGAAGAGATCAGCTCGCTGCTGGTGTGGTGGGAACAGGGCTTGGGCGACCAGATCATGTTCGCCCGCTGGGCGTCCCAACTGGTCGCCCGTGGAATCTCCGTGGCCCTGGTCTGTTCGCCGCCCCTGGCCCGCCTCTTCGCGCCGCTCGGCGCCCAGGTGATCCCTGCGTCAGGCTCTGTAACGATCATCCGCCAGCCCAGCCTTGGCGACTGGAGCGGCGCGCTGGACCGGCTGGCGGCATGATCTGCGGCTACATCAATCTTGATCGCGCCACCGAGCGCAGGGGGTATATGGAGGCCCACTTCGCCGAGCTAGCCCCGCCGGGGGTCCCGCTCACCCGGACGCCGGCCATCGACGCTTCGGAAGCAGCCTCCGCCCCCGGTGGTGCATCGGCGACCGAAAAGGCGTGCTTCCTCAGTCACCTCAAGGCGATCCGCGAACTGCACGACGGCCGCTCGCATCTCCTCGTGCTCGAGGACGACGTGATCCTGTCGCCTGCCGCGTTCACCGCGCCGCTGCAGGCCGCCGGAAACTGGGATCTGCTGCTGCTCGACGCCGCCATTGGGGACATTCGCCTTTGGCCGGCCTTGGAAGCGCGGCGACAGGCGGCGGGAGGCGCCATCGGCTTTCTCGATCTCGCCGTGATGCCGTTCGCGTGCTCAGCGGCTTATCTTGTGAACCGCGCTTCGAAAGAGAGAGTTCTCGCGGCCTTCGCGACAACGCCGATGAATGCTCCTTACGACATCACCATGCGAGCGCTCGTCCACGCCGGCCGGCTACGGGCCTGCCTGGCTTTCCCCTTTGTCAGCAGCATCGCCGCGTTCAGCGACAACACCTCGCAGATCAGGGCTCCGAACCCCCTGGACGAACTATCGAACGCCTTCCGGCGGCGGATATTCGACGGCGTGGGGGATGGACGGTCGGCGGCGGAGCTTGCGGAAGAGATGGCCCGCGCCCTCAAGGCTAGGCGGCAGTAAAGACAAAGGTTATCCGGCCGCGCCCCCCGGGCCCATTGAGGCCCCTACCACCACCACCAGGACCGGGATTTGCAGCCCCACCACCGCCATTACCGGACTCGATTGTCGCGCCATAGTCGTTGAAGCCAGCCGCTCCACCTCCGCCGCCATTTCCAGAGAGGGCGGAGCCGCCCGAGCCGCCGCCCTCGCCGCCTAGGCCAGGTGAACCGACATTGCCCCCATCGCCACCGCGGCGATGGGCATCCCCACCCGAGCCATAGCCACCAGCCCGACCATTGCCGGTGCTCTTTCCGCCCTGAGCGATTACACGAACTCCCGAAGGAGTTTGGACAAAGCTGTCACCGCCATCGGCGTTGCTACCTCCTTCACCGACCACATACGGAATTGACGTATTGGGTGGACAATAGAAGCGCTTTTTGGCGGCGCCGGCGCCGCCGCCTCCAGCGACATTCGCGCCCGATCCAACCCCGCCCCCCGCGCCGATCAGAAACACCTCGCACCAGGACGGCACCGGGGGCGAGACCTGGGTGCCGGGGCCGCCTTCGGTCTTCTGGAAGATTCCCAAGTACCGCGGCGGACGCCCGCCCCGCTTCCGCCCATCCATCCCCTGGGCGACAAACCCTCGAAGCGGCTGACGCATCAGTAGTCCGCCCACTCGGCGACGAAGACGAAGCTCTTGCCGATGGACGGCGCGACGTAGAGCTGCTCGCCAGGCGCCAGGATCATCGGATTGTCGTCCGAGTAGCCGAAGTCGACCCTGATGGGCGCGTCGGTGGCCGACACCGTGTCGTTGGTCACCGCCGCGGCGTCGGCCCAGTATTTGGTCTCCCCACCGTCGTTCGAGCGGAACACCTGCACCACGCCGGTCGTCCCGGTGCTCTCCTGGGGCATGGCGTAGAGGCGCGTGAGCCGTCCGCCGTTGCTCCCGGCCTCCAGCAGCAGCGCCGTGTTCGTCGGGCTGGCGGTCGGCGGATAGGTCGCCTGCGCCGTGCCGTAGACGACATAGGCAGACTTCGGCGCTTGCGGCGTAACGATGCTGTTCGGTGTCGTGGGCATTGCTGTTCTCCTAGAGGGCGACGGCGAGCGCGACCTGGACGCCCAGAATCCGCTGCGCGTAGTCGGCAAGATCTGTGCTCGCGATCGAGGCCCAGCGGGCGGTCTCGCCGTCCGTCTTGACGAACCGGCCCGCATTACCGGCCTGGGCCGGCAGGTTGCCGGCGTTGTAAGTCCAGGCGACGGCCTCGACCCATTGCTTGATCGAGGCCCCGCCATAGCCGGGCGTCTTCACGTCGACCCCGTCGGTGGCGATCCACACCATGTCGCCGGGGTCCACGGCCACCGACGCGCCTGCGCCGGTGCTCAGGGTGACCAGCCCCCCGCAGGCGTTCCAGACCAGATAACTCTTGCTCACCGGCGGCAGCGTCACGGTGAACGGCCCCGCCTCGCCGGTGAACTTGATCATCGCCGCGCGGGCCTCGTCGTCGCCGGCGTTGGCGGTGGTAAGCGCCGCATCGCCGGCCAGCGGCTTCGTCAGCCAGCCGGCCACGGCGTAGTCGGCGTGGGCGAGCGTGGCGTTCAGCTTCTCGCCCCACAGGTTGATGTTCTCGCCGGTGAACTGCAGCTCGAAGCGCAGCGACGGCGACCAGGAAGAAGGCATCAGGCGATCACGGCTCCCGTGTCTTGGCGGATCCAGTGAACCCCGTCCGAATGGGCGAGGACGTTGAGGTCGGTGACGAGGAGGAGCGTCCGCGGATGGGCCGCCGCGGGGGGCAGCCCCGCCTGGTCGGCAGCGAACAGCGGCGTGGGCGCGCCCGGCGCCTGCAACGCGGCGATGGCGTCATGGAAGCTCTTCAGCACGGCGCGCACGCCTTCGGGCAGGCCCGGCCCGGTCGGTGCCAGCATCATGCCCGCTCCCGCATCAGGCCCGGCAGTTCGGTCGCCAGGGTCTGGGCCGCGCGACTGCGAGCCTCCTTCTCATTCGCCTCCGCCAGGGCCCGGGCGAGCCTGGCCTCATAGGCGTGGGCCAGTTCGGCGTCCCGCAGGAACGGCGCGGCCTCGCACAGGGTCGCGAAGAGATAGACGTCCGGATGGCCTGCCAGCAGCGCGTTGGTCGGCTCGGCCTCCGACAGCGCAAACTTCCGCAGCATCCGCAGGCCGACTGCGTAAGGCTGGTCCGCCGGACGGTCGAAGGCGAGGTTCGCCCCATCGATGGTCCAGGCGCACGGCTCGCCGCGCAGGGAGGAGACGCCCAGAAGCGCGGCCTCGACGAACGGCAGGGCCAGCCGCCCCGCGGACCGGATCAGCCACAGAGCCAGCGGCTCGGCGAAGGCGGCCGGAAGCGGGATCGTCCTGAGCCCTGCCGGCAGCGCCAGCTCCTGTTCCGCCTCGGCCAGACGCGCCCGCAACACGCGGTTCAGCCGCACCTCGGCCAAGGTGATGAACTCCGGGATGCGCGCCGCCAGATCGCTGCGCGCAAGCCAGTTCGCCGCCGCGGCCTGCAGCTCGGCGTAGGTGGTGATCGCCATGTGAAATTTCCGAAGGAACGGCCGGGAAAGTGCAGGCGGCCCTCGCCGAGGGCCGCCCGCGGCTAGCAGCGAGAGGAAACCGCTAGTTGTTGGCCAGGCGGCAGGCGAGCTGCGGCCGGATGGTCTTGAAGCCGTAGAGCACGTCCAGACGGCACGGGAACTTGTCCGAATTGATGTCGTACTGGCGCACGATCCGCATCGAGATCCCGTCGAACACCTCGCGGCTGGCGAAGTCGACGCCGCGGGGCATCACCATGTCGGCGGTGGCGAAGGCGAACGCGCCCTTCTGGTAGGCCATGGAGATGCCGTGGGCCGCGCCGGCGTTCCCCGCGAAAGTGATGGCTGCGCCGGCCGCGGGCGAGCCGGTCACGTTCTGGCCGGCGCCCGTGGTCACGATGGCCGGGCTGATCTGGATCGTGCCGGCCCCGCCCGCATAGTCCTCGCTGACGACGAACTGCTGGAGCACGCCGGTCGACTGCTTGGTCTCCGGATGCACCCGGTTCACGCCCGCGATGGTGAAGACGTCGCCGGCCTTCAGGGCGCCGGTCCCGGTGTTCACCGCCAGGGTCGAGCCGGTCTGGCCGGCGCCGTTCACGAGATAACCGTTGCCCGCCCCGCGCACATGCGCCGGCCACAAGGTGTTCTCCATGAAGTCGAACCCGGCGGTCCGCCCCATGAAGCCCTCGCGGTTTTGCCGGCTGATCACGCCCTTGTCGTTGAACAGGCCCTTCAGCGCGTCCACCAGGTCGACGTTGTCCTGGGTGTTCAGATTGCAGGTTCGGGCGTTCAGCGGCGCGAGGTTGTCGACCAGGATCTTCCGCGCCTGCAGCACCTTGGCGAAGCTGGCTGGCTGCCCGGTGTTGGTCACCTGATTATAGACATCCTTGTACATGCTCATGGCGTCGGCCTCGATGTTGGCCGCCAGCACGCTCATGGCCGGTTCGATGATCCGCTCCGAGAAGTCGTCCAGGCTCATGGTCAGGTCGATGCTGGTGAAGTTCAGGTCCACGCCCTTCTGGGTCTGGACCTTCAGCTCCACGGCGCTTTCGACGGTGTCCTGGGCGGCCAGGGTCGCGCCGGTCCGCACCGTGTACTGATTGGGCAGGCGCACCTTCAGGGTGTCGCCCACCTTGGCGCCCTGCTGGGCGAAGCTGTCGTCGTATTCGCGCGTGATCGTGCCCACGAAGTTCAGCTTCTGGTGCAGCACGCGCAGCGCCTCCCGCGTCACCGCGGTGGCGGTCAGGATGGAATTGGGCATCCGTCGTCCTTGTAGATGTTGATGTCGCGCCGCGTTCAGCCTTCCGAGGCGCTCGGCGCGCGTGTTCGAAAGGCGCCGGCTCGGCCGGCGGCGGCTGGGGAACGGCCTCATCACCTTGCTCCCGGGCCGTGGCGCGTGGCGCTTGCTCGGGACGGCGCGAGCCGTGGAGGTGGCGACCCGTCAGCGGGCCCTGGCGGCCTGCTGATTGCGGCGGGCCATCCATTCTCGGGTGCCGAGTTCGTCCCGCACGCCCCCGCCGGTGGCGACCCCCGCCACGCGTACGGCGGGGCGGACAGCATAGGCCTGCGAGACCACGTCCTGCTGCGAGGTCTGATCGGCGCGCCAGGCTTTGTGCAGCAGCTTCCACAGCCGCGGGTCGGCGGTCTCCGCCAATTCCTCCAGCGTCACGCCGAAGGCCTGGGCGTACTCCACGAGCTTGGCGGCCGTCTCAGGCGACCAGCCGTCGATCTCGCGCGCCAGGGTCCGGCCGGTTTCGGCCATGCGCTCGGCGGCGGCGCGGGCATGCTCCAGTTCGGCCCGCGCCTCGGCATGGGCCACGGCCTCGGCCAGCTGCTCTCGCGCCTGCGCAATATCCTCATATTGCGCCCACAGCTGCTGGGCGGCCTCCGGATCCTCGGCTTCATAGGCGCGCCAGTCCACCTGCTCGAACTCGGACAGATAGTGGTCCAGCACCGCCAGGCGGGTGCGCTCCTCGCTCATGCCTCGGCCAGCGCGCTGTGCGAGAGCCTGGCGCTCGACCTCGAACGCCCTGCGCTGTTCGGCCAGTTCCTGGGTCTTCCGTGTGTAGTCCGCCTGCCGAAGGACCGCCCCCCGCAGGGCGCCCGGCATGACGTACACTTGGCCGTCCAGCTCGAGTTCGAACAGGTCCTCCTCCTCGGGCGCTTCGTCCTCGCCCGGTCCCGCGTCCTCGGCCAGGGCCGCCTCCTCTGCCGCGAGGGCGAGCGCGTCGGCGCGCGCGAGCTCTTCGCCCGCCGCGATGGGGTGTCTGTCTTTCATGGTTGTCCTTGGGATTAGCGCCTGGTCAGGGGGAGGATGGGCCCGGCGCAGAGGGCATCGCGGAGCCTCTCCGCCATTCCGCAATCCACCGCTTCGCGTCGGCGATGCGCCGCCTAGCTTCGCATCGCCTTGAGGCGGTTGGTCTCGGCCTCGAAGGCTTCGATCTCCAGTTTGCGGGCCTCATGCACACGGTCGCGCTTCAGGGCCTCGATCTGGGTCCGCGCCGCGGCCAGGGCCTGCGCCAGCTTGGCGATCTGGGCTCTTGCCTGCTCGATCTCCGGCGGGACGCCCTTCACCTGGGGCGGCAGCAGGGCCGCCAGGCGTTTGGCGATCTCGTCGGCGCCCGGCCAGTCCAGGTTCCGCGCCAGGAGGTCCGCGATGACCGGCGCCGCCGCCGGATAGGCGCGGATCAGTTCGATCATCTGCGTCGCGGCTTCCTCGCGGCGGCTGGTGAAGCTTGGGCCCGATCGCACGGTCAGGTCGTACTTGCCGGCGGTCAGGTCGTAGATCCTGCCGATCTTCCGCAGTTGCTCGCCCGCCTGGCCGCCCGGCGCGACGCCGACGCTCCTGGCCGCCCCATCCTGCCCCAGCACACGCACCACCCGCGGCGTCGCGTACACCTTGGGGATGAGGTCCAGCATGATCCGTCCGGCGTGCCGGATCGCCCGGGCCAGATTGTCGATGTAGTGGAAGGTCGAGACGTCCCCTTCCCTCTGCCGGGCCATGATCGCCCGGCCGCTGGTCTCATTGGACCGGGCCCCCAGGCTCGCGTCATAGAGGCCCATGATCGCCTTCATGTCGTCCGAGGCGTTCAGCGCCTCCTGCAGCGCCCCTGCAGGAACGCCCGCGAACGGCTGACGGACAGGCGCCTCGGGGCCGTCGTATTCGATGTAGGCGTGGCTCTGGACATTGGCGGTCGCCCACTTCGCGCTGTCGGTCTCGAACGCTCCCTTTCGGCCGATGAACGGCGCCTTGGGCGCCAGCGCCACCAGCTCGGTGGAGGTGGTGCGCCAGTAGTTGAACATCCGCTGCGGGTCCTTGGCGTCACGCACCAGGCTGCGCAGCCGCCGGCGGCCGTCCACGATCAGTTCCTCGCCATAGACCGGCACGATCGGAATGAACCGGCCTGCCCAGTCGATGGTCTCCAGCACCTCGGCGCCGGTCATGATGCGCTGCACGACCTTGTGGCTGGCCACCTGCCGCGGCCGGCCGACGACGCTCACCCCCAGGGCGTCGAACATCGCCTTTTGCGCACCGTAGGCCGCCTCATCGATCACCTGGCCGTCCGAAAGGGCCAGGATCGTCCGGGTCGTCTGTTCCCGCCGCCAGTACTCGGCGATCATCACGCGATCGCCGTCCAGCCACGGGGCCGACAGCTGGCCGTAGGTCTCGCCCTCCCAGTCCACCGCCTGCGCGCCCTTCCAGCGCGCCTCGAACGTGGCCCTCGGCAAGGTGTCCACCACGAAGGCCGTATTCCAGTCGGCGCTGTCCGCCGCCGTCGACTCCGGGTCTCCATAGATCGCGAACGGGTTCGCCACCCGCTCCACCACTATGTCCTGATCGAAGCCGTCGTCGGTGGAATAGCGGGTGTTGATCCGGAAGTAGCCGACCCCGCTCGTGACCGCGAAATCCAGGGCCGTATCGTAGGCGACCTCGGCGTCCGAACTCTGCTCGATATGCCGGATCAGGCCGTTGAACACCTCCGCCGTCTCGGGATCGGCGCCGGAATCCAACGGATGCACCACGATCGCCGGCTTGTTCAGCCGCGCATCGTTCACCACCTGGCGGATGAAAGTTGGGAGCCGGTTGATGGTCAGTACCGGCCGCCCTTCCCGTTCCCGCTCCCGCCGCACCTTCTCGGGCCACTGTTCCCCCAGCCTCGCGAAGCGCAGGTCATCCAGGGCTTCGCGCCGGTTTTCCGCCTCGGCGTCGGCCGCCAGGTCGAAGGCCTCGCGGGCCTCGCGGATCAGGTCATCGTCAGACAAGGTGAGCCCCATAGGCAGGCGCCCGCGCAGGGCCGGACCCGGCGGGTGAACGGAAACAGACGAAAGGGAGGGGGCGACGGGCCTAGGCGGCTCCGTCCTGAACGTCAGAGCACCGCCCGTCGCCGGGCGCACTCATCAACAGTGGCATTCTTATCGCAAAAACGCGCGCGCTCGTCAAGAACAAAAAGCGAAACATATGCGCCCGCGGCGCGGGGTTCAGTCAGCGGCCGGCGCCGCCTCCGCCTGAGCCCGCCGAGCCGCGAAGGCCGCGTCACGACCATAGACGTCCGGGCGGAACACCAGGCCGGTCTCCGTAGGCATGGCCGTGAAATAGGTGATGTAGACCGGGACAGGCGCCTCCAGGTCGATCTGGCGTTCCTCCCCGCCCACCGCGAGCGCCGCCTCCGCCCGGTCCTCGTCCACCAGCAGCTTCGCCAGCCTCATGGCGTCCTCGAGGCGCACGCAGCCCGAACTCGCCAGCCGCTGCGAGCGGGCGAAATCGCCCTTGTGCGGGGTGTCGTGCAGATAGATCCCGAGCGGGTTGGGCAGCATCAGCTTGACTTTGCCCATCATGTTCTTGGGCCCCGGCTTCTGCCGAACCCGCACGCTCAGCGTCCCCGCCGCTACCGCCTTCCAGTCCACTTTCGCCGGATTCAGCACGGGCGCATCGTCAGTGTAGTCGGCCAGCACCTCCAGGCCCTCGTCCTCCACATAGGACAGGCCTCGGGCCAGCACCTTGGGTGCGATCGAAGTACGCACTAGGTCCTCTGGCACGTTCCAGTACGGGTTGAAGATCAGGTGCCGGACCATGCCGGCCATCATCGGCGTCGGCTGATCCGGCTTGCCGACGACGACCTTCATGTTCAGGGCCACCTCTCCGTGCTCGTGGAACCAGAGTTCCCCCGCGGCGGCGTCCACCAGCAGATATCGATCGCCGAACGAGGCCGGCAGGGCCTTGGCGCGCTCCAGGTTGATCTCGATCAGGCGCTCGTAATGCGCCGGACCTGCATTCAGGGCGCGGATCGTGGCCGCGTCCGCGGCGCCCGTGGGCTCCAGGCCGTGCGCCCGCTGGAAGGCGCTCACCGCCTCGACCAGCAGGCCGTCGTAGGGTTCGCCCGTCTCGGGAAGCCCGAGCCGCGCTCGGAGCTGATCGACCCGCGCACCTTTCGTCCCCGGGGTCAGGTCACGCCCCGGCGCGATCCGCACCTCGGGCAGGCCTGCCCATTGGGCGCGGTATTGCTCCAGCGCCCGAGCCAGATCCTCATGGTATCGGTTGCGCGGCCCGCCCCGCGGATCGGACCGCCGTTGCTCGGCCAGGAGATGGCCCACGGTCGGCGCCTCGGCGGCGGCTTCAAGCCGCGCCCGACCGCCAGACTCCTGCGGCTGCCTGAGGCCCGGATCCACATAGGCCAGGGCGACGCCGTCAGCTTCATCGCCCAACTCCGAGACCTGCCCCGCGCCGCGGGCATAGGCCTGGGACAGCGCAAGCTCGATCTCGGCCAGACGCCACGGGTCCCGAACCTCCGCCTCGATCTCAACGCCAAGGGCTTCAGCCAGACGGTCGACATCCAGCCGCAGTCGCCCCGGCGCCCACAGCGGCCGGAAGTTGCGGTCGCGATAGAAGTCGGCCACCTCGGTATCGACCGCGCCCGTTTCCAGCCCGGCCTCGATCTGGGCCTCCAGGGCGCGCGCCACGTCCAGCCGTGTCGCCGACCGCGCCCCGGGCGGCGGATCGGGCCGCCAGAGCGACTGCGCCTGGGCGGCCATTGGCGCGCCGAGGGCGGCAACGATCAGCCCGACGATCAGCCGGCAAGGCAGGGGCGCGCGCCTCATTGCTCGGGATATTCTCCTGTCCGCTTCTCAGCCGGGTTCTCTCGCGCCGACGGCTGGCGCCACGCCCCAGGCCGCAACACGCATCGTCCCGTCGCCATTCAACGCACACCTACGCTTGAAGTCCTCGCACGCAGCCAAGGTTCCCGGCGTGCGCGCCAAAGCACAGACCCACCTGCGGCGATGCAGGGCGACCCCGACCATCCAGGCAGCACAAGGCCGGCGGACGGTTCCCCGTCGCGCCGGCCTGGCGTCGTCCAGCTTCTAAGGCGTTAGGCCCGCCGACGCTGGAACAGGCCCAGCAGGAACAGCAGCAGGATCGCACCCAGGGTCGCGATCAGCAGGCTGGGGATGATCCCTTCGCCCGGATCGAAGCCGATAGCGGTCGCGATGAAACTGCCTAGGAACGCGCCGACGACGCCCACGATCAGGTTGGTGAGCAGGCCGTGATTGCGGCGCATCACCTTCTCAGCGATCCAGCCGGCCAATATGCCGATGATGATCGCGCCAATAATGCCAACGCCATCCATGTAACCAGTCTCCTATCTGTCCGTGGGGCTAATGCGGGGGCTCTGCCAAGGTTTCATCAGGTCGGCGTGACCGGCAGGGTGCGCGCCTTGGTCGCGGGGGCTGCAACCGCGGCGGCGTGGAGCAGAATCGCCGCCTTCGCCACGGTGGCGGCCATGCAGTGGCGGCCCCTCGGCTTCAGCGAATATCTGGCCAGCGTTCTTGGCGGTCTGGGTCTCGGGGCTCTCCTCGCGGCCGTCGCGATCGTCGCCGCTTCCGTTCCGTTCTGAGCGCCCCACCCCGGGGAACCTCTCCCCTGCGCGACGGGTTTGGGGATCGTGCGGCGCCCTCCCCCCGACGAGCCCCTCCGCGCCGCACCCGCTGAACGAAGACGCCCCGGCTCCCCCCGGCCGGGGCGTTGTTCGTTTCACCCCATCCACGACAGCGGCCCACCGCCCACCCGCCGCGTCTGCCGAGACGCCGGCGCCCCGCGCCGGTGCAGGGCGAACTCGCCAAAGGCGTCGGCCCCGTGACTGGCCTGATCATGCAGCGGCCCCGCATAGCTCCGCGTGGCGCGGTTCCAGCGCTTGCGATAGGCGCGCATCCGTTCGAGGCCGAGGGCGCAGCGCTCCGCGTCGAACCAGGTGACCGGGATCATTAGCCGGGCGGCGTTCACCCGCTCCTCCGGGTCCGTCGCCTGGCCGGCCGACACGCCCGTCAGCCCCAGGGAAGCGAGCGTCTCGAGGCGAGATCGCCCGGTCCCAAGCTCGCGTACCATCACATCATGGGGGAGATGGTGAGTCCCATAGGCGTATGGCCTGGCGGCTATGGCCTCGCGGACAACCGCAGCGAGCCCCTGGCCCTGGGTCTCGAAATAGTCGATCGCCCGCACCTCGCGCCCGACTTGCTGGAAGAACCAGATCGCCGTGTAGTCGTCGATGCCGAGGTCCCAGGCCGTGTCCACCTTGAGCGCCGGATCGTGCGGCACGCGGCCGATGCGACCCGCCTTCTCCGCTTCCCCCAGCAGCACTGCGTAGTAGGCGCCGGGGGCAGCGGCGTCGAAGTCCACCAGGTACTCGGAAGCGAACCGCGCCTCCCCTTCCTCCCGAGACCCCAGTTCGGCCACCAGTTGCGCCCGCTCCTTCTCCAGCTGCTCAGGCGTGAAGACGTCGGTCGTGGTCGCGGGAGCCCGCTGGGTGAACCACTCCGGGTCGCGCTCCCGCGCCTCGAAGGCCCGGGTCGCGTGGTTGCGCCCCCGGGGCGTCCAGAGGAACAGGGCCCAGCCCCCGTTCTCGGCGAGGATCGGGCGGATGAAGTCCCAGGCGTCGGGCTTGGCCAGCGCCCATTCCGAGAACACCACCCCCACCGGCGGCGAGCCCACCAGCGAGTTGTAGTTGTCGGATCCGGCCACCTGCCAGACCGCACCGTTGCGGAAATGGATCGCCATCTCGCTGTCGCGGGTGCGCTCGCGAATCTCCGGCGGGAAGGCCTCGTCGATCCGCCGACGCCCGGTGTGTGGGTTCACCGCGTCCCAGATCGCCTTGCGGCCCTGGCTGGCCTCGGGCAGCAAGTGCCAGTAGACGCCGGCCCGCTGGACGATCTGGGTCGCCGTCCAGTGCAGGGCGACCTCGTCCTTCCCCCATCGGCGGTGCGCCGCCACATCGGCGCGAAGGCCCCCATATTCCAGATACTGCATCAGGGGCTTCTGATACTCGCGCGGCGTCCAGCGCGACGGCAGCTCGGGCAGCTTGCCCTTGCGGCGGCTCACCCCGCCCCCTCCGCCTCGCCGTCCCTCCGCTCGGGCGGGTCGGTGAACCTGCGCACGATCACCGTCATGCCGCGTGGGCCCGGCTCCGCCTCGGCCTCGCCAGGCCGCGGTCGGCCATAGCCCCGATCCAGGATCTCCCGCGCCGCGGCCAGCCTCACGGCGGTCTGGCCCTCGCTGTTCATGATCTTCTCAAGCGCCTCGAGCGCATCGAGCGCCTTGGTGCGGGCCGCTCGCCGCACCGCAGCGACCGACGCGGCCCTGGACTTCTTTTTCGGCGATTGGCCGTCGCCTTCTGATGTCGCCATCATCAACTCCAATGAATGAAAGCCCGCCCGCCTGGCCCGCGCCGCGTGGCCAGCATCAGACTTGGGGCTTGTTCAACTCGGCGCGGCCGCGATCCCCCGGCGCCGGCGCTAGGCCGTGGCGAGTATGTTCAGGGCGACCTTCAGGACCGCCTCCAGCTTCAGGCCCTCCCGCTCGCCGCCGGCCGCCTCCCGCGGGGTTTTCTCCTCGCCGCAGATTTGATCGCAGGCGGTCACCAGGTCCGGCTGCATCAGAAGCCGCCGTCGATAGGCTTCGAGCGCCGCAGCGGCCTGCGCGCTCCCATGCGCCCGCGCCACCAGTTGCTTGAGGGACGGCCCTGCGGCGCTGAAGTTGGCCTGGGCTACGGCCTCTAGGGTCGAAGGAATGGCCGGATCGAGCCGCACGCGCCGGTAGGCCGCCCCATAGCGCTCGCCCGCCGCCGCCTCGTCCGGCGTCACACGCCCCTTCCGCAACAGCCATTCCAGCCCGCTCAGGCGCCGCACAGGCTGCGCGCGCGTCTTGCGCCCGGTAGGCGTTTCGAAGGCCGCCCCGCGGGCGCGCGACAGGGCCACCGTTTCGGCCACACCGTCCATCACCGCCCGCGCTTCGGCCCGCGCCTGTGTCTGGCGCTCCAGGCGCAGCAGCCGCTCGCGCGCCGCCGGCGCGGTGTCGATGTTCCCCATGCTCGTCTCCTGAAGCTGCGTCAGCGGCCGGCGCCGCGCGCCACCACCGCATCGGCCAGGCGATAGACGGCCTCGCCCGCCGCCCGATCGCCTTCGATGATCACCAGTCCGGCCGCCGTATGCGCCAGAAGTTCACGCAGGAACTGCGCCCGCTCGGCCGGCGCGCGCCGGCTCAGGGCCCGGGCGACGACCCGCGCCGCGTCGGGCGGCGGTGTCATGACGCGATTGCGGGAAAACCGCCCGCCGCCATTACTGCCACCACATGGCCGTCATGGTCAGCGAATCTCGGCTGCGCCTCGCCGCGGCCGGCCCCGGCCCGGAAGATCCGCTCTTGCCTGCGTCCGATATTGTCGCACAGGCCCAGTTCACTCTGGGCGCGCCAGGCGGGAGCGCCGCCCCGGCGCAGGTTTGCATAGGCCAGTGCGGCCCAAGGTGGATGCTGCTCGCTCATGCATACTGTATATTACATACACACGCATTGCGCAAAGGCTTTCTGCAGGTTACCTACAGCGACGTGACATCACAGCGATGATCGGAACGATGATGGACGGCCGCGCCGCCCGCCTGCGCCAAGCCCGTATCGACAGGGGCTTCGAGACCGCCGCCGCTGCCGCCGATGCGTTCGGCTGGAGCCGCAACACCTACGCCTCGAACGAAAACGGCAACGCGCCCTTCTCGTATCGCCGGGCCAAGGAATACGCCGCCGCCTTCGGGGTCCGTCCCGAGTGGCTGTACGACGCCGCCGGGCCCATGGCCGCCGCCGGCGAACCCGGCTTCGTGCAGGTGATCGGCCGGGTGGGCGCCAATCCCGAGGGCGTCGTCCTCTTCGCCACGGGGCAGGATCCCGCCGAACTCGCCCCGATCCCGCCCGGCGGCACCGATAAGGCGGCCGCCCTCAAGGTCGTCGGCCACTCCATGCATGGCGTCGCCGACGACGGCGCCCTTATCTATTTCGAGGATCAGCGCACCCCGCCGACGCCCGACATGCTGGGCCATGTGGTGGTTGTCGAGACCGACACCGACGAGGTCCTGGTCAAGCGGCTCCTGCGCGGCTCGCGCCCCGGCCTTTATGACCTCGAAAGCGTCGCCGGCCCCATGCGGCGGGATGCGCGGCTGCGCTGGGCGGCGCACATCACCGCCATCATCCCACCCTTCCAGGCCCGCCGCATCATTCGCGGCGTAGCTTAGATACAGAGAAAATTTGCCCCGACCTGTATTTTTGATACAGTTTTGGGATGACGGAAGAAGAACGGCTCGAGCGCTTCCGCGCGGACGCCTATGAGCGCGATGCGGCGGCGGTTCGCGGCGTAGCCTGGTCGGGCCTCGGCCCTGAACCGTTCCGGCCGCGCAGTCCTGCCGCCCTGAGACGCGACACGGTCCAGCGTCAAGCCGCCCTCGACGCCTGGCGCCGAAGCGCCGCCGGCCGCGTCCTCGACGCCCTGGTGGAGGTTGAGCGCCGAGCCGAGGCGATCCGCACCGCCTTCGCCCGCGATCCGTCCCAGGACGTCAGCCGGCATGGCCAGGCCCTCGCGCAGGCCGCCCGCGAGGTGTTGCGCGCTCTTCGCTAGCTCGCTTGCCAGCGGCGCTGGCCCGGGCCACCTCTTGAGGCCATGTGCAACGAGTTCAGCGCCCAGCGCTCCCTCGACGACCTGCTGCGCGAGTTCGGCCGACTGAACATCCCGCTCGACTGGAAAGGTGGTCGCCCCAACCTCCAGCCGCGCCCGTCGGTCCGCCCGACCGACCCCGCCCCCGTGATCGTCGGCGAAGACGGCGGAGCCCGGTTAAAGGAGTTGCGTTGGGGCTTCCCGAACCCAAAGGGCGGCCCGGTGATCAATTTCCGCTCGGAGGGCCGCCGCTTTCCCACCGGCCGCTGCCTGGTGCCGGTGGACGGCTTCTATGAGTTCACAGGCGCGAAAGCGCCTAAGTCCAAGTGGCTGTTCGAGGCCGCCGACGGCGCCATGCTCGGCGTGGCCGGCCTGGTCCGCGATGATCGGTTCACCCTGCTGACCTGCGCCCCCGGCCCCGACATGGCGCCCTACCACGACCGTCAGGTCGCGATCCTGCCCCGCGAGCACTGGGCCGCGTGGCTGGGTCCGCCGGAAGAGCAGCCGCCCATCGAGCCGCTGCCCGCCGGCAGCCTGAAGGTCACCCAGGTCCGCTAGGCGGGATCCGCGCCTATGGCAGGTCTTCGGCCAGGATGGCCATTTCGAACATGAACGAGCCGTCCTCGTCCTCGTCCTGGAAGACCACGCCCACGAACTCCTCGCCGATATAGACCTCGCAGGAATCCTTCTGCTTGGGCCTCGGCACGAGGGTGATCCGCGCATTGGCGAAGGTCCCGCGCAGATGGCCTTCGATCTTGCGGATAGTCTTCTCGTCCACGCCCTGCTCCTTGAGGTACGGCAAATCGGCCGCGAACCTACCGGTTTGCAGGCCCCGCGTGAACCTCAGATCACGTAGTCGTACACAGCGTCTGCGAGGGTATGGTCCATCTTTCGGGCCGGCTCGTCGCAAGTCGGGCAGTTCACGAGCCGCGCCGGCACGCCGGCGGCGGTGCAGCCGGGCGGGACCGGCTTCAGCACCACCGAGCCCGAAGCGATCTTGGCGTAGTCGCCGATGGTGATGTTCCCCAGCACCTTAGCGCCGGCCCCCAACAGCACGCCCCGGCCCACCTTCGGGTGGCGGTCGCCCCGCTCGGCGCCGGTGCCGCCCAGGGTCACGCCCTGCAGCATCGAGACGTCATCGCCGATCACCGCGGTCTCGCCGATGACGATGCCGGTGCCATGGTCGATGAACACGGCCTTGCCGATGCGGGTCGCCGGGTTGATGTCCACCTGGAACAGCTCGCTCGAGCGGCTCTGCAGATAGAAGGCGAGCGTCTCGCGCCCCTCCTTCCACAACCAATGCGCCACCCTGTGCGTCTGCAGCGCCAGGAAGCCCTTGAAGAACAGGAACGGCTGGACATAGCCGCGGCACGCCGGGTCGCGCTCGAACACCGCCTTCAGGTCGGCCTCGGCGATCTCCACGATGCTGGGATCGCTCGCATAGGCTTCCTCGATGGTGTCCCGCAGGCTCATGGCCCGCAGCTCCTGGTCGCCAAGCTTGCGGGCGAGCTGGTAGCTCAGCGCATCGCCCAGGCTCTCGTGATTCAGGATCACCGCGGCCAGCAGGCTGGCCAGCGCCGACTCGGTCTTGGCGGCGGCATAGGCCTCGTTGCGTAGCGCGGCCCACACGGGCGGCGGCGTCGCGGGGTCCACCACCTCCAGACGGCTCATCGGTTCCTCCCGGCCCATCAGGCGTCTCCCTTAGCCTAGCATGGCGCGCGCGATGGCGGGCGCCAAAAGCCCCTCGCGGGCCATATGGTAAGCCCGCAGCAGCATCGCTACCGTGAGCATGTCCGGCATGTGACCGGCCAGGGCCGCCTCCAGCGCCTCTCGGAACGGGACGCGCGCGATCGCCAGGGCCTCGGTCTCGTCGGCCTCTTGAGCGGCCGCCGCCGGCGAGAGGCCTGTGGCGATATAGCCGATCGCCTTCTCGTCGGTGACTGAATTCGAAAGCTGCGCCCGCAGCACCTCGCGCCACTCCGCCGCCTGCAGGCCGGTTTCCTCGGCCAGCTCCCGCTTGGCGGCGGCCAGCGGATCCTCGTCCATGGGCGCGCCGCCCTCGGGGATTTCCCAGCTGTAGTCGGCGCACGGGAGCCGACTTTGGCCGACCAGCGTCACGGTCCCGTCGTCGTGCAGCGGCAGGACAGCCATGGCCAGGTTCTTGAAACTGACCACGCCGTACTGGGCCGGTCGCCCGGTAGGCGCCGTCGCGGCGTACTCGGTGACGCGGATCCACGGATTGTCATAGACGGTCCGCCCCGAGCCGCGCGTCCAGGGCCTGCCATGCGTCTTCAGCCAGGCGGGTGTGCCGTTCATCTGTCGCTTCACCTTGCGGAACGCGCGCGGCCACCCATAAAGGGTAGGCCCCTTGTCGTTTCCTTAAACGCGAAGCCTGCCCCCGTGAGCCACGACCTTCCGCCCGAACCTGCGTTCGGGGCCGCCCTGCCCGTCGGGCCCACGCCCGGGGTGCTCCAGTTCCTGGCGCGCCGGCGCTCTACGGCGGCCATCACCCTCGCTGAGCCCGCCCCTTCGGAGGCCGAGCTCGCCGACCTGCTGCGGATCGCCGCTCGCGCGCCCGATCACGGCAAGCTCGCCCCCTGGCGCTTCATCCTGCTGGACGGCGCGGACAAGGCGGCCTTCGCCGACCGCCTCGCGGACCTCGCCCGCGAACGGGGCGACGCGACCCAGGTGGCCAAGCTCAGCAAGCTGCGCACCCCGCCGCTCGCCGTGGTGGTGGTCTCCCGCCTCGTTCCGTCGGCGATCCCCGAGTGGGAACAGATCCTCTCCGCCGGGGCGGTGTCCGCCAACCTGCTCAACGCCGTGCTGGCGATGGGCTATGGCGCCAACTGGATCACCGACTGGTACAGCTATGACCCCGCCGCGCTCGCGCTCCTGGGCCTCTCGGACGGCGAGCGGGTGGCCGCGTTCATGATGATCGGCACGCCGGGCGAGGCTCCGCTCGAACGCGAACGACCCGACGTTAACGCTTTGGTGAGCCGCTGGAAGGCTTGATCACCCCGCCTCGTCGCTGAAGGCTTCCGCAATGTCGGAGGCCAGACACACAGCGGCCGGACGGCGCGCCGCGCCGCCCGGCCTGAGGTGACACGCCCGAGGAGAGTTGGGCAAGTTCACCTATATGCCTCTAACGGGCTTTTGGGAAGCCCGAACGGGCTTTCGCCCGCCTCTGCGCGCTTTTTTCGCACCCCGGGAGAGTAGCCCCCGTGAAGCGGGCCGCCCCAAACATCTGAATTCGACGTTTCGGATTACACCGAACAACAAGACCTGGTCTTTGCGGGCAATTTATTTCCCGTGCCGCGCCGAAGTAGAATGGCGTTCGACCGCTGTCAGGTTGCTTAGCCACGACCCCGATACGTAGCCACGCCCTGATCGGGCAACCACAGACCTTCGGGCGCCGGTCCGGTTTGCCAGAACACGTCGATGGGAATCCCGCCGCGGGGGTACCAGTACCCGCCGATACGTAGCCATTGCGGGGCGAGTTCCTCGACCAGCCGGCGACCGATGGCCACCGTGCAGTCCTCATGGAAGGCGCCGTGATTGCGGAACGAGCCGAGGTAGAGCTTGAGGGACTTCGACTCCACCAGCCAGTCGGCCGGGACATAGTCGATGACCAGGTGAGCGAAATCCGGCTGGCCGGTCACCGGGCAGAGCGAGGTGAACTCGGGCGCCGTGAAGCGCACCAGGTAGGTCGCGTCCCTGTGGGGATTGGGCACGCGCTCCAGCACCGCCGCCTCGGGACTGTCGAAGCCCGGCACGTTGCGGCCAAGCTGGCTCAGATGGGTCTCTTCCATGCGCGCGCCTTTACCGGCTACTAGGGCCCCGAACAACAACGCCCGCGGGCGGACGAGGAGACGGACATGGCGGCTGGCGATTTCGAAGGGTTCGTGGTGGTGGTGACCGGCGCCTCGACCGGGCTGGGCCGCGCTGTCGCGGTCGAGACGGCCCGCCAAGGCGCCCAGGTGGTGATCGTCAACTACGCCCGCAGCCGTGACGAAGCCGAGGAGACCGCCCGGCAGGTGCGCGAGCACGGCGCCGAGGCTGTCCTTGTCCAGGGTGATGTCGCCTCGGACGACGACTGCCGCGCCATCGCCGCAGCGGCCGAGCCCTACGGCCGGATCGACGCCCTCTTCAACAACGCTGGCGTCACCCGTTTCGCCGCCCACCACGACCTCGACGCCGTCTCCGGCCAGGATTTCCTCGAGCTCTACGCCGTGAACGTCGTTGGGGCCTATCAGATGGTCCGCGCCTGCCGGCGGCTGCTGGAGGCCGGGCCGCGGCCCGGCGCGGTGGTCAACACCGCCTCCATCGCCGGCGTCACTGGGGTCGGCTCGTCGATCCCCTATGCGGCGTCCAAGGGCGCGCTGACCACCATGACGTTGTCCCTGGCCCGCGCCCTCGCGCCCAGGATTCGCGTGAACGCCGTCTGCCCGGGCTTCATCGACACGCCCTGGTTCGGCAAGGGCATGCCCGACGCCGCCGTCGCCAAGCTCCGCGCCAACGCCGAGGCCACCACCCCGCTCCGCGCCGCCTCCACGCCCGAGGACATCGCCGCCTCGACCGTGTTCCTGGCCTCCCCGGCCTCGCGTCACGTCACGGGCGAGACCCTTCTGGTCGACGCAGGGATGCACCTCGGCTTTGCGGCGACCGTGGCGCGATAGGCCGCCCTGAAGCGAATCTGCCTTATTTTTCGGCGCCGCATCAGTTCGGCGCACAAAGTTAGCCCAGTGCGTCCGCACCTGGGCTGTAGCCGTCCGTCTGCGTTGATCTACCGAACGTCGGTCCGACCATGACCTTCGCACGGTCGGACCGCAGTCGGATCGAGACATAAAAGGGGATAGATAATGAAGAAGCTCAAAGTGTCGCTGTTGGCCGCTGTCGGCTCGCTGGCCCTGGCCGGCGGCGCTCACGCCCAGGACGAAGGCTCGGTCTCGCTGTCGTTCAACATCGGCGCGGCCAGCGACTACGTCTTCCGCGGCGTCAGCCAGACGGACGAGGATCCGCAGGTGTTCGGCGGCGTCGACGCCGCCTTCGGGTCGATCGGCTACGCGGGCGTCTGGGCCTCCAACGTCGACTTCGGCGATTCCACCGACTTCGAGTTCGACCTCTACGCGGGCATCACGCCGACCGTCGGGGCCGTCTCCTTCGACATCGGCATCAACTACTTCGGCTACGCCGACCAGCCCTCGGGCGCAAACCTGGACTACTGGGAAGGCAAGATCGCCGCCTCGGTTCCGGCTGGCCCCGCCACCCTGGGCGCTGCGGTGTTCTACTCGCCCGAGTTCAGCGGCAAGACCGGCGAGGCCTGGTATTGGGAAGCCAACGCCAGCGTGCCGATCCCCGACAGCCGGTTCAGCGTCTCGGGCGCCATCGGCCACCAGACGATCGATAAGGCCGGCGACTACACCACCTGGAACCTGGGCGTCGGCTTCGAACTCACCGAGAACATCGGCATCGACGTGCGCTACTGGGACACCAGCAAGCACAAGTACGGCGACATCTATGACAGCCGGGTCGTGGCCGGCCTGAAGTTCTCCTTCTAGGCGCCGACTATCGGACTGCTGGAGCCGCCCCGGGAAACCCTCGGGGCGGCTTTTCATTTGCGATGGCAGGCGCCTCTTTTTAAGGTCGCCCGCTTGATCGGGCGTCGCGTCCGGTGCGTTTCGCCGCGCCGCGCTTTCGCCCAGTTTCCCTGGTCGGTCGCATTCCGACCCCTAGAGTTGGCGAAGCGGAAGGTTAGCGGAGTGCGACGCATGGAGCGTGTGGCTTTCCGGGCCCAGACCGTCGTCGCGGACACGGCCCTGGCCGCCTTGGCTTTCGCCCTGGCCTTTCTGATCGCCCGCAGTCAGGCAGGCCTCGGCCTCGACCAGGTCCCTGTCGCCGCCTTCATCCAATTTACGGCGCTCTACGGCGCCATCGCCGGCGCCTTCGCCGTGCTGTTCCGCCGCGAACTTTCGCCCTGGCGCTACGTCTCCATTCCCGACGCCCTGGTGCTGGCGCGCATCGCGCTCCTTACCGTCGGAGTTTTCCTGCTCGGCGTTTTCGTGCTGAATCGCGCCCAGGGCGTGCCGCGCTCGTCCCTGTTCATGGCGCCGCTGTTCCAGATGGTCTTCTCCATGGGCGTGCGCGTCGGCCGCCGCGCCCTGCACGAACGGGCGCTGGAGAGCTTCTCGCCGCTCAAAACGGTCACCGACCGCCTGGCCCAGGCGCCGACCCTGCTGCTCATCGGGCCGCCGTCCCTGGCCGACACCTACCTGCGCGATGTGGCTCGTAGCCACGACCGCACCTATACGCCGGTGGGCATCGTCACCACCGAGAAGCGCGACGTGGGCCAGCAGGTCCGCGGCGTCTGCATCCTCGACACCCTCGATCGCCTCGACGAAGCCCTCGCCGAGCTGCGGCGCTGGAACCGCTACCCGCGGGCCATCCTGTTCCTTGAGGAGCCGGGCCGCCTGAAGGGCCTCACCGCCGACCAGCTCGGCCGCCTCAAGAACGACGGCATCCGCCTCCTGCGCCTGCCCTCCATCGTCGAGCTGCCGCAGCACGACAGCGTCACCCTGCTGCCGATGCGCGACATCAACATCGAGGAGTTGCTGGCCCGCGATCCCATCGAGCTGGATCGTGGCGCCATCGCCAAGCTGATCCGCGGCCGCCGCGTGCTGATCACCGGCGCCGGCGGCTCCATCGGCGCAGAGCTCTGCCGCCAGGTCGCCGCCTTCGACTGCGCCCATCTCACGCTCCTCGACATCGCCGAGACCGCCCTCTTCGAGATCGACCGGGAGATGCGCGAGACCTTCCCGCACATCCCGCGCCGCGCGGTTCTCTGTGACGTACGCCAGGCCGCCCGCCTGACCGCGGCATTCAAGGAAGAGAAGCCCGACCTCGTTTTCCACGCCGCGGCGCTGAAGCACGTGTCCATGGTCGAGCATCACCCCTGCGAAGGCGTGCTCACCAACGTCATCGGCACCTGGAACGTCACCGAGGCGGCCAAGGCCTGTGGCGCCGGCCAGATGGTGCTGATCTCCACGGACAAGGCCGTCGACCCGACCAATGTCATGGGCGCCACCAAGCGCATGGCCGAGGCGGTGATCCAAGCCCAGCAGTCCACCGGCAAAGGTACGCGGTTCTCGGCCGTGCGTTTTGGCAACGTCCTGGGCTCGGCCGGTTCGGTGGTGCCGATCTTCAAGTCACAGATCGAGCGCGGCGGTCCGGTGACCATCACACATCCCGACATGGAACGGTTCTTCATGACCATTCCGGAGGCGGCCCAGCTGGTCCTGCACGCCACAGCGACCTCCGCCGAGGGCGAGCGTCGGGACGCGCGCCTGTTCCTGCTGGAGATGGGTGAGCCGGTGAAGATCATGGACCTCGCCCGGCAGATGATCGCCCTGTCCGGCCGCACGCCCGGTCGCGACATCGACGTCGAGATCACCGGCCTGCGGCCCGGCGAGAAGCTCACCGAGGCCCTGCTCGACGAGACGGAGAGCTCGATTCCCTGCGCCCCCAAGGTGCTGGAGGTGATCACCAACTCGGCCCTGCGGGTGACGCCCGGGCACCTGGCCGAACTCGAGAGCCTGGCCGTCAAGGGCGATGTGGAAGGCGTCCGCGAGGCGCTCTTCCGACTGGTGGCCCAGGTGCGTGGCGAAAAGCCCGGCTCGGCCCCGAACCTGCGCGTCATCGCCGGCGGCTGAGACCGTCTGCCGCTGCGGCAAGCGGCCCGTTTCCCACCGCCGCCCGGCCTGCTAGAGCCGCGCCATGGGTTACGCCGCAGGTTTGATCGGTCTCGCCGCGCCAATGGCTTTGGTCGGAGGCATCGTCAGCTATACGGGTCGCGCTGAGCGCCGCCGCCGACGGGCCCCGCAGGAGGCCAAGGGCGGTCCGCCGATCGCCAGCCGCCCCCTCGCCAAGTCCGGCAATTTCGACGCCTGGCAGGCCCAGTTCGCCAACCAGGCGGCCGCCGAACAGCCCTCGCAGGACGGTCGCTAGCCAGGAAAAAGGCCGCGGACGCGCCCCGGCCTCTATCCGTCTGACGAGGTCCGGCGGCTACTCAGCCGCCGCGACCCGGGGCGTGGCCGCCTCCAGCCGCTTGACCAGGGCCTCGTATTCCTCCCACAGGCCCCTCGGCAGGTGGTCGCCGAACTTCTTGTAGAACTCCGGAATCAGCGCGGCCTCCTGCGCCCAGATCTGCGGATCCACCGTGAGCAGCAGATCCAGTTGGGCGTCGGTGAGCGACAGGCCCGAGAGGTCCAGGCTTTCCTTGGTCGGCACGCGGCCGATGGGCGTCTCCTTGGCCTCGGCCCGCCCTTCCAGCCGCTCTACGATCCACTTCAGCACACGGGAGTTGTCGCCGAAACCCGGCCACACGAACTTGCCGCGCTCGTCCTTGCGGAACCAGTTCACGAAGTAGATGCGGGGCAGCTTGGCCGGATCGGCCTTCTCGCCCATAGCCAGCCAGTGGCCGAAATAGTCGCCCATGTTGTAGCCGCAGAACGGCAGCATGGCGAACGGGTCGCGGCGCAGTTCGCCGATCTTGTTCTCGGCCGCGGCGGTGCCCTCGGAGGCCACGTTCGAGGCCATGAACACGCCGTGGCGCCAGTCACGGGCTTCGGTCACGAGCGGCACCGCGGAGGCCCGGCGGCCACCGAACAGGATGGCCGAGATCGGCACGCCGGCGGGATCTTCCCATTCCGCCGCCGCCACCGGGCATTGCGAGGCCGGCACGGTGAAGCGCGCGTTGGGGTGCGCCGCCGGCTCGTCGCTGTCGGGCGTCCAGGAGCGGCCCTTCCAGTCGGTGAGGTGCGCGGGCGGCTCGGGCGTCAGGCCTTCCCACCAGACGTCACCGTCGTCGGTCAGGGCCACATTGGTGAAGATGCAGTTGGAATGCAGGGTGTCGATGGCGTTCTTGTTGGTCTCGATGCCCGTGCCGGGCGCCACCCCGAAGAAGCCCGCCTCCGGATTGACGGCGTACAGCCGGCCGTCCTCGCCGAATCGCATCCAGCAGATGTCGTCCCCGATGGTTTCGGCTTTCCAGCCCGGCAGGGTCGGCTGCAGCATGGCCATGTTAGTCTTGCCGCAGGCGCTGGGGAACGCGGCGGCGATGTAGCGGACCTGGCCCTCGGGCGAGGTCAGCTTCAGAATCAGCATGTGCTCGGCGAACCAGCCCTCGTCGCGGGCCATCACCGAGGCGATCCGCAGGGCGAAGCACTTCTTGCCCAGCAGGGCGTTGCCGCCATAGCCCGAGCCGTACGACCAGATCTCCCGCGTCTCGGGGAAATGAACGATGTACTTGGTCTCGTTGCAGGGCCAGGGCACGTCCTTGGCGCCGTCCACGAGGGGCATGCCCACCGAGTGCACCGCTGGAACGAAGAAGCCGTCCTCGCCCAGCTGGTCCAGCGCCGCCTGACCCATGCGGGTCATGATCCGCATCGAGACCGCCACATAGGCGGAATCGGTGATCTCGACGCCGATGGCGCTGATCTTGGACCCCAGCGGTCCCATGCAGAACGGCACCACATACATGGTCCGCCCGCGCATCACGCCGGTGAACAGCGCCTTCAGCTCGGCCCGCATCTTGGCCGGCTCAAGCCAGTTGTTGGTCGGGCCGGCCTCCTCGGGATCCTCGGAGCAGATGAACGTGCGGCTTTCCACCCGGGCCACGTCCCGCGGATCCGAAGCGGCGTAGAACGAGTTCGGGCGCTTGGCCGGATTTAGCGGCTTCAGCGTGCCGGACGCCACCAGCTCGGAGGTCAGGCGATCCCACTCGGCGTCCGACCCGTCGCACCACACCACCCGGTCAGGCTGGGTCAGGGCGGCGATCTCTCCCACCCATTCCACGAGCTTGGCGTGTTTCGTCGGCGCGGGCGTGAGCCCGGGGATGGCGGCTTGGCTCATTGACGAAGTCTCCCTGGCCCTACCAAATCGCGACCGGCCTAGGCCGGCGCTCCCTAAGTGTGCGCAACTCCTAGCGGCGGATTGCGTTTCTGCCTACCTCGCCCGCTGGTCCCTCACGCTGTGGCGGTTCACATCCCCTTGCACAGCCTCACCCTGGGTTAGTGATCCTTCCTGCGGAGGGCGCCGACGCTTGGTTGGCGACCTTCTCCAAATGGGGCATGTCTCCACCATGGCCGGTCGGGGCAATTCGGCTGCAGGCGACCCGCTCCTGGAAGCCTATCTGGAGCGCCGGCCGAATCTCGTCCGCTTCTTCGCCGCCCGCACGGGCTCGCCCGCGGCCGCCGAGGATCTGGCGCAGGAGCTCTACCTCAAGCTTGCGACACGGGATCCGGCGACGCCCGCCGACAACCCCGCCGCCGTCCTCTACCGCGCGGCCCTCAACCTGATTCTTGACCGCGCCCGCGCCGAGACCCGCTCGGCCGTGCGGGAGAGCGCCTGGCGCGAGAGCACGCATATCCGCCTCGGCGGCGAGGACGTCGCCGACCTGCCGCCCGCCGACGAAGCCGTCGCCTCCCGCCAGCGCCTGGCCCAACTGGTCGAAGCGGTGAGCGCCCTGCCCCCGCAGATGCAGCGGGCCTTCCGCCTGCACAAGTTGGACGGCCTGTCTCATGCGCAGACGGCCCAGGCGATGGGCATCTCGGTGAAGTCTGTCGAGAAGCACATCAGCGCGGCCCTGAAGGCGCTCGTGGCGAAGGTGGGATCATGATCTACCAGCGATTGTGCGATCAGACTGGGGGGCGGCCCGGGAGGGCGCCGTCTAACCTTGCAGGGGGCGGCCAGGCAGGGCGGCAGTGGGAAGGACGATGAGCGACCGGCGGCGACAAGCCGAGGAGGAAGCCCGACGCGAGGCGGCCGCCGATTGGGTCGTGCGCCTGCAGGGCGAGGCCGTCTCCGAGGCCGACGCGCTGGCCTTTGACGCCTGGCTTTCCGCGTCCCCGGCCAACGCCCGCGCCTATGACGCGGCTCTCGCGGTCTGGACCGAATACGCCGCCGCCGCCCGTCCTGTGCGCGAGGCCCTGGAGAACCGCCGAGCCAGGCCGCCCAGCCGTCGGCAGGTCTGGTACGCGGCCGGCGCAGTCGCCGCGGCGGCCGCAGGCGCCCTGGTCCTGCTTCCACAGCTGCGCGGCCCCGAGACCCAGGTCTACGCCACCCGGGTCGGCGAACATCGGACCATCGCCCTGGCCGATGGCTCCAGCCTGACGATGAACGCCGCCACCCGCCTTTCGGTGACCTTGCGCCGCGACCGCCGCGACGTGGTGCTGGAAGAGGGCGAGGCCATCTTTGATGTCGCCCATGACGCCCGCCGCCCCTTCCAGGTGAAAGCCGGCGACCGGACCGTGCGCGTGGTGGGCACCCGGTTCGACGTGCGACGCCGCGATGGCGCGCTCTCCGTTACGGTGGCCCATGGCGCCGTCGAGGTCCGACCGGCCGAGGGCGCCTCCGGCCGGGCCTGGCGACTGCGTCCCAACCAGCGTCTCGACCATCGGCAAGGCGGCTCCGAAGCCACCCTGGCTCAGGTCGACGCCCAGGAGGTGCTCGGCTGGCGGGCCGGCCGGCTGGTCTATCGGGACCAGCCCCTCAGCGAGGTCGTCGCCGACCTGAACAGCCAGTTCCCGAGGCCTATCCGCATCGCCGACCCTGACCTGGCCGCGACGCCCATCTCGGGCGTGTTCGTCCTGGACGACCAGGAAGCGGTCATCCGCCGTCTGGCCTTGCTGGTTCCCATAAGCGCGGTACGTTCCGACGCGGGCCTGATCCTGCGGCGCGAGGGCGCGCCGCCTCAGTGATCCGGCCGCAGCCGGGGTTCTGGGGCGATCACACGGGGCGTTCCTCTGCGGGCCATTCTGGCCGGCGGCATGATCGCGTGGTTCGCGACCGCCGCTGAGGCCGCCGACGCGCGCCTGCGCGTCTCCATTCCCTCCAAGCCCTATGCCGACGCCCTGATCGACCTTGGCGTCCAGGCCGACATCTCGATTGTCGGAACCTCGGCCTGCGGCCGCGCCGGCTGGGTGGGATTGCGCGGCCGCTACACCCTCGACGAAGCCCTGACCCGGCTTCTCGCCGATGCGCCTTGCCAGTACCGGATCATCGACGCCCGCACCGTTCGCATCGCCCCCCGCCCGCCGCCGACAGCCCCGGTGACGGTCCGTGAGCCCGCGAACCAGCCGATGCTAGTGTCCGAACTGGTCGTCACCGCCGCCAAGCGTCCGGCCAGCCTCGACCTCCTGCCCGCCGGCGTCTCCGCTATCTCGCGCGAGCAGATCAGCCTCACCGGCGCCGCCGACGTCGGCCAGACCGTGGGCCAGGTCGCCGGGGTTCTGACCACCAATCTCGGCCCCGGCCGCGACAAGCTGCTGATCCGGGGGCTTTCCGACGGCGCCTTCACCGGCCGCGCCCGGTCCACCGTCAGCACCTACCTCGACGAGGCGCCCCTCAACTACAACGCCCCCGATCCGGACCTGCGGCTGGTGGACATCGAGCGGGTGGAGGTGGTCCGCGGACCACAGGGCGCGCTCTACGGCTCGGGCGCGCTATCGGGCATCTACCGGATCATCACCCGCCGCCCCGATCCTGAGAGCCTGAGCGGCGGCCTGGGCGGGACCCTGGCCCTCACCGAGGACGGCGAGCCCAGCCGCGAGATCGAGGGTTACCTCAACCTGCCCCTTGCCCAGGGCCTCGCCGCCCTGCGTGTCGCCGCTTACCACGACTACAGGGGCGGCTATCTCGACGACACACGCACGGGCGACAAGGACGTCGACCGCACGGTCCGCAACGGCGGGCGCATCGCTCTGCGCCTGAATCTTGGCGACGACTGGGAGCTGCATGCGCGCGCCGCCACCCAGCACCTGCGCACCCGGGACGCCCAGTACGTCATCGCAGCCATGGGGATCCAGCGGGTCGCCCCATTCCGCGAAGGGCACGACAACGACTTCTCCCATGCCGCCCTGACCGTCGTCGGCCGGGCCGGATCGATGGAGGTGACCTCCTCCACCGCCTATGTCCACCACACCTTCACCAGCGAGTACGACGCCACAGCCGTGGGCCCCAGCCTGTTCGCCCGGCCGGCCAGCGATCTCGGCGTCTATGTGGAGAACACCCGGGTCAACATGCTGGTGGAGGACCTGCTGGTCCGCTCGAGCTCCGGCGGCCGGTTCAACTGGCTGGCCGGCGCCTTCGCCTCCCTGACTCTGGAGCGCTCGCCCTCCCGGGCCGACTTCATCTCGGCGAGCGGCGCCAGCGCCCTGGCCTACAGCGAGTATCGCAAGGACCGGCTGGAGGAGATCGCCCTCTACGGCGAAGGCGACTACGAATTTGCGCCCGGCTGGACCGCCAGCCTGGGCGGGCGGCTGTTCCACAGCCGCGTGCGCACCTCCGCCGACATCCGGATCGCCCCGGGGGTGCTGCTGGCGGCCTCACGGACGGTGACCTATGCGCGATCCTTCGAGGGCTTCTCCCCCAAGATCTCGATCCAGCGACGGATGGCGAACGGCAGCCAGTTCTACGCGCTGATGTCGGAGGGCTACCGGCCCGGCGGCTTCAACACCGCAGGCCTCCAGTGGCTACGCGCCGAGCGCACCTTCTTCCAGGCCGACCGGCTGCGCAACTATGAGATCGGCGCCAAGCTGCGGCTGTTCGAGGGGCGGATTGCGCTCCGCTCGGCCGCCTATTACGACGAATGGCGAGATATCCAGACGGACCAGTATCGCCCCACCGGCCTGTCCTACACCACCAACGTCGGAGACGGGGGCATCATGGGGCTTGAAGCCGAGGTCGGCTACGACTGGGACTTCGGGCTCTCGCTGCAGGCCAACGCCCTCATCTCCCGCTCCCGCCTGACCAACAAGAACCCCAGCTTCACCGGCCCGGTGGTCGATGAGCTACCCGGCGTGCCCCGCACCTCGGGCGGCGTCCTGGCGGTTTATCAGCGGCCCCTCCCAGGCGACCTCGTCCTGCGGCTGGGCGGCGAAGCGAGCTATGTCGGGCGCTCGGGCATTTCGTTCGACACGGCCGTCGCCGGCCGCATGGGCCACTACGTCCGCGCCCGGGTGTCCGCCGAGCTGGCCGCCGACGCCTGGAGCGCGGCGCTCTTCATCAGCAACCCCTTCGATGACGACAGCGACACCTTCGCCTACGGCAATCCCTTCACCTTCCGCAGCCTGCGCCAGGTGACCCCCCAGCGCCCGCGAACGATCGGCCTCCGGCTCGCCGCCAACTTCTAGACAAAATTCAGCGCGTCGCAGCGGGGGGCGCGCGTCCACGGCGGCGTCATATCGACGAAGGGGACTTCACGTTCGTGGAGGCGGGGGAAGTGGTCAGCCTATCGGCCCTGGTATGCGTGCATGACGGCGAGGCCGAGCTGGCCGCCTGCCTGCGCAGCCTGTCGTTCTGCGACGAGGTGGTAGTGGTCATCGACCGTGGCGCCGAACGCGCCCGCGAGGCCGCCCGCCGGGCCGGCGCCCGGGTGATCGACGGCATCTTCCCGCTGCCGAGCCAGGCCCGAACCGCCGGCGCCGCCGCCTGTTCCGGCGACTGGATTCTCGAGGTCGAGCCGGACGAGCACATCGATCGCGCCCTCGCCTGGGAGATCCGCGCCGTCCTGCAGATGCGCCCGCAGGGCGACTGGTTCGAACTGCCCATCGACAACTATGTGGGCGACACCCTCGTCCGCCACGGCTGGACCGGCGCGCTCGGCGCGGATCGGGCGGTTCGGCTCAGCCGACGCGAGGTGAAGTCCTGGACGCCTGGGCGCCGGGCCGTCGCCAGGCTGGCCGGCGAGAGCGCCGGCGCGTTGACCGGGGCGGTCCGCCGGATCGCAGGACAGGACCTGGGACGTCTGCTTCAGCGCCTGGACCGCGAAACCGGCCTCCTCGCCGAGGACCTGGCCGAGGCCGGCCAGCCCGGCAGCTTCATGGGCGCGCTTCTGGCCGGCCTGGGAGCGACAATGGGCAGCTACGTCCTCCGCCAGGGCTGGCGCGAAGGCCGCATGGGCGTTGTCGTCGCCCTCCTCTCCGGCCTGCATCCGGTGCTGGTCCAGATCCGCGCCGCCGAGCTCGCCGCAGGGCGCGTTGAGGCCGCGGCAAGCGCCGCGCCACTGCAACGCGCCGCCGCCGGCTGAGGCCCTCCACCGTCGACTTCGCCGCCGGCCGGGGCTAGGCAGGGCGCTTGCGCGGCCAGCGCGTGAGCGACGGGAGTTTTCGACCTTGGCTATCCTGGTGACCGGCTCGGCCGGCTTCATCGGCTTCCACCTGAGCCGGCGGCTGCTGGAACGCGGCGAGGCGGTGGTGGGCGTCGACAGCCTGAACGCCTACTACGACCCGCGCCTGAAGGCCGCCCGCCTGGCCATCCTCGAAGGCCATTCAGGCTATCGCCACGCCAAGCTCGACCTCGCGGACCGCGACGGCATGGCCGCCCTGTTCGCCGAGACCCGCCCCATGGCCGTGGTCAACCTCGCCGCCCAGGCGGGCGTTCGCTATAGCCTCGAAAAGCCTGAGGCCTATGTGGATTCCAACGTCGTGGGCTTCCTCAACGTGCTGGAAGGCTGCCGGGCCGTGCAGCCGGCGCACCTGCTCTACGCCTCCACCAGCTCGGTCTACGGCGCCAACGGCAAGCTGCCGTTCAACGTCCATGACCACGCCGTCCACCCGATCACCCTCTATGCGGCCACCAAGCTGGCCAATGAGGCGATGGCGCACGCCTACGCGCACCTGTTCGGCATCCCCTCCACCGGCTTCCGCTTCTTCACGGTCTATGGCCCGTGGGGACGACCCGACATGGCGCTGTTCAAATTCACCGACGCCATCCTCAACGACCGCCCGATCGACGTGTACGGCGAGGGCCGGATGCAGCGTGACTTCACCTATGTAGACGACATCGTCGATGGTCTCGTGGCGGCCCTCGACCGGCCGCCCGCACCCAATCCGAACTGGGATCCGCAGGCCCCCGACCCGGCCACCAGCGGCGTCGCGCCCTGGCGCATCCTTAACCTCGGCGCCAGCCGCCGGGTCGAGCTGATGCGCTACATAGAGGTGCTGGAGGAAAAGCTGGGCCGCAAGGCGCAGCTCAATCTCATGCCCATGCAGGCCGGCGATGTGGCCCGCACGGAGGCGGATACAGAGGAAACCCGCAAGGTCCTCGACTACCAGCCCTCCACCTCCATCGAGGAAGGCGTCGGCCGGTTCGTCGACTGGTACCGGGAGTATTTCGGCGTCTAGCGCCCGCTAGACCGGCCGGTCGATCGAGTCCGGCGGTTGCGAGAACCACCGCGGCCCCTGCTCGGTGATGTAGAGGCAGTCCTCGAGGCGGATGCCGAACTCGCCCGGAATGTAGATGCCAGGCTCGTTCGACAGGCACATGCCAGGGGCAAGCCGGGTGCGCTCGCCCCGCACGAAGTTGATGGGCTCGTGGCCGTCCATGCCGATGCCGTGGCCTGTGCGGTGCGAGGTGCCGGGCAGGCGATAATCCGGCCCATAGCCCAGCGAGGCGTAGTAGGCGCGCACCGCATCATCCACCTTGCCGGCCTCGACGCCGAGCTGCGCGGCTTCGAAGGCGATCTGCTGGCCCTTCCGCATCTGGTCCCACACCGTCCGCTGTCGCTTGGTGGGGTCGCCGAACACCAGGGTGCGCGAGATGTCCGACTGGTAGCCTTGGTAGGTGCAGCCGCAGTCCATCAGCACCACCTCGCCGTCGCGCACCGCCTGCGGCTTGCCGGAGCCGTGCGGATAGGCGCTGGCCTCGCCCAGCAGGATCAGGGCGAACTCAGGACTGCCGCCCAAGGCGCGCGTCGCCCCGTTCATGATCGCGCCGATATCCCCCGGCGTCATGCCGCGCTCTATGCGCGGAACCGTATGGCGATAGGCCGCCACCGTGATGTTCGCGGCATGCTGCATCAGGGCGATCTCGGCCGGCGACTTGATCATCCGGCAGCCGCGCACCACGCCCGCCCCGGAGCGCACGGTCGCGCCCGGCAGGTGCGCGCGCAGCCCGTCGATGGCGAAGAAGCGCACCGTCTCCTCGACGCCGATCGCCCCGGCGTCGAGCTTGCGTTCGCGCAGCCAGCCGGCCACCAGGGCCAGCGGGTCTTCGTGCTCCTCCCAGGTCCGAAGTTCGGCGGGGACCGCCAGGGTCTCGCGCACCGACGGCTCTTCAAAAAAGGGCGTGACGACCAGGATGTCGCCCTCGACCGGGATCACCGCCGCGGTCAGGCGTTCGCTACGCCCCCAGCGGACGCCGGTGAAGTAGACCAGGCTGGCGCCCGGCTCCACCAGCAGCGCCGAGAGGCCCTGCTCGCGCATCAGGCGCTGGGCCTTGGCCAGACGGGCGCGCCGCTCGGCCTCTCCGATCGGCGGCGGCGCGCCCGGGAGGGGCGATAGCTCGGGCGCGGCCCAGGCGGGCAGCGCGGTCGCGGCAAGGCTGCCGGCGGTCAGGGCGAGAAGGCGGCGACGGTCCATGGAGCCAAGCTGTCCCGACTTCCCGCCGCACTCAAGCCTGGACGGCTGAGGCCTCAGGGCTTCTTGGCGGCCTGGACCTCGATCTCGACAAACATGCCGGGCCGCACCAGGCTGGCCACCTGCGAGGTGATCCGCGCCGGCTTGTTCTTCAGCGGGCCGAACACCTGATTGTAGCCCTCCATCATCCCGGCGAAGTCCATGGTCCCGCCCTTGGCCGGGTCGCCCACCAGCAGGACGCGCATCATGACCACGTCCTCGAAACTGTATCCCTGGCCTTGCAGGATCGCGCCGATCTTGCCGAGGACGCTCAGCGTCTGGGTCTTGGTGTCGCCGAAGGGCGTGGCGGCCGGAGCGCCCGGGACGGCGTCAGGGGTGATCCCGCTCACATAAAGCGTCTCCGAGCCGGCGGGCACCTTCACCGCCTGGGAGATTGGGCTGTTCTGCGGATTGATGTGCAGGTTCTGGGCCTGGGCCGCGCCGACGGCAAGGAGGCTGAAGGCCAGGGCGGCGAGGACAGGTCGTTGCATGCGCTCTCCAGTGGATGACTGCCTGAGAAGAGCTGCAGGCTAAGCCATGCGGCCGGGATCCTGCGAGCGCCGGCTGCGGCTGCCTTGGTCGGTTCTGCTAACCGCCTGATTTTTGCGCGCCACGGCGATCCGCTGGCTGTGGAGCAGCCTCCAGAAAACAAAAGCCGCGCCTCTCGGCGCGGCCAGTCAAGGGAGGAAACGCCCCTAAGGGCAGGACCACCCTGCCCACGGGATGCGGCGAACGGAAGGCCCGATCGTGGCGACACTGCAGCTTGTTTGTGCAGCGCCCAAATCTTGGGCGCCCGCTAGTGTTTCAGGCGTCAGGCGCCTCTCAGAGACGCAGATCCGCCGCGGACGCCGGCAGGGCGGCCTTCACGTCGAACAGCACGGCCCCGGGCTTGCCCAGGGCTCGAACCTCGGCGGCCCCCAGCTCGATGAACTGCCGGTGGGCCACAGCCAGCACCACCCCGTCATAGGCGCCGCGCTCAGGTTGCCCCACGAGGTCGAGGCCATATTCGTGACGGGCGTCCGCCGGCGCGATCCATGGGTCCCAGACGTCCACCACCGCTCCGTAGTCGGCCAGCTCCTGGACGATGTCGATGACGCGGGTGTTGCGCAGATCCGGCGTGTTCTCCTTGAACGCCAGGCCCATGACCAGAACCCGGGCGCCTTTCACCATCACACCCCGGCGGATCATCTCCTTGACCAGCTCCCGGGCCACATAGCCGCCCATGCCGTCGTTGATCCGTCGCCCGGCCAGGATCACCTCGGGATGGTAGCCGAGCGATTCCGCCTTGTGGGTCAGGTAGTAGGGATCGACGCCGATGCAGTGGCCGCCCACCAGGCCTGGGCGGAAGTTGAGGAAGTTCCACTTCGTGCCGGCCGCCGCCAGCACCTCCTGCGTGTCGATGCCCAGGCGGTGGAAGATCAGGGCGAACTCGTTGATCAGGGCGATGTTCAGGTCGCGCTGGGTGTTCTCGATCACCTTGGCCGCCTCGGCGACCTTGATCGAACTGGCCCGGTGCACCCCCGCCGTCACCACCGAGGCGTAGAGCGCCTCCACGAAGTCGGCGGCCTCCGGAGTCGAGCCAGCCACGACCTTGACGATGTTCTCCAGCCGATGAACCGGATCGCCCGGGTTCGCCCGCTCGGGGCTGTAGCCGGCGAAGAAGTCGCGATTGAAGGTCAGGCCCGACACCTGCTCCACGATCGGGACGCAGTCCTCCTCGGTCGCGCCCGGATAGACGGTGGACTCGTAGATCACCACGCCGCCTTCGCTGATCGCCTCGCCGACAGTGCGGCTGGCGGCCCTCAAGGCCGAGAGGTCGGGGCGCTTGTGCGCGTCGATGGGCGTCGGCACCGTGACGACAAAGACGTTGCAGCCCTTCAAGGCGGCCGGGTCGGCGCTGAACGTCAGGCGGCGCGCAGCCCTCAGCGTCTCGCCCGGCACCTCCAGGGTGCGGTCCTCGCCGGCCTTCAGCTCGGCGATCCGGCCGGCGTCGATGTCGAAGGCGACGACGTCATGGTCCCGCGCGAAGGCCACGGCCAGCGGAAGGCCCACATAGCCCAAGCCGATGACGGCGATCTTCGCCGGCGCGGCGATGAAGGGGTTTTGCACCATCGCGCCTGCCCTAGCACGGTTCGCGCCTCAGCGGTGAAGCCCGGCGTCCCGAGAGCGGCCCAAGACACCGGGCAGCGGCCTAGCGGCGCACCCGCAACTCCATCACGGCGCCCATCAGGTGATACAGCGACGTGGCCGGGGCCGGCTCGTCCACGAAGCCGCCGTCGGGCCGCATCTTGTCCCGCCAGGCGCCCCGGGCGGGCGTCTGGAGGTAGCGGGCGAGGCCCCGCGCCGCGGAAACCGCGTCCTCGTCCTCTCCGAGGATCAGCGCGGCCTTGAGCCGCTCGGTCTGCGGCCACAGGCGGGCCATGCCGTCGCGAACGCTGAGGTCGTCCCACAGGGCGTTCATCGCCACCTCGCGGGCCTGGTCGACGCCGCGGCGCCCCACCTCGTACAGCCGCCGGGCGGTGGCCGGGCCGCGCGGATCGCCCCGCAACGTGCCCCAGCGCTGCAGCAGCCAGGCCCATTCGAACTGATGGCCGGGCTCCACGAGGCCCGCCTCGCCCTCCAGGGCCTCCCAGCGATCGTCGAAGAATTCGCGCAGTACCCCCGTCTCCGGATTGATGAACCGCGCCAGGGCCAGTTCCGCCACCTCGTCGGCCACCGCCGCCCAGGCCGGCCCGCCTCCCGCTTCCTCCCAGGCCAAGGCGGCCTCGAAGAGATGCATGTGGGCGTTGGCCTGGAACGGCTGGTCGCCCACCTCGCGATAACCGCCCGCCGGGTGCCGCAGCCCCTCGAGAGCCTTACGAAGAGCCTCGCCCTCCTCCAGCCAGCGCGCCTCGCCCGGCAACGCCCGGTGCAATGCGCTGGCGGCCAGCATCAGGAAGGCGTGTTCGTAGAGATGGCCTTCGCCGTCCACCACCTC
>Ga0065721_10004020_pt1 | contig 46878 bp, 52 predicted proteins | sample Mesricmetagenome_FD_59108 | JGI IMG/M metagenome (GOLD analysis project Ga0065721, IMG submission 59108) | Mesophilic microbial community from rice straw/compost enrichment Sample: eDNA_1 v2 (version 2) | ecosystem: Engineered > Solid waste > Grass > Composting > Bioreactor | place: USA: Davis...
GCAATCTCGGCGCCGGCAACCAACCCTTCCCGCAGCCGAAGGAGAAGCTCCGCTACGGCGTGAGCATCACCGACGGCTGCATCGACTGGCCCACCACCGAAAAACTCGTTCGCGATCTTCACGCCGGCCTCGCGGCGCGGTTCGCCTGAATCTCGCACCCAACCGCCTCGGGAACGGCTCATGGGCCGGAAAATGGCCCTTGACCGTGGCCCGGGCCGGTTTTGTTCTCACCGATTCCCAATTTCTCCGTCCACACCACCAACCCATGCGCGACGACTATCTCAAGGAAGCCAAGGCCATCATCCCGGACCCGAACGTGCTCATCAACGTGGTGTCTCGCCGCGTGAAACAGCTCAAACGCGGCAGCCGCCCGCTGGTGGAGTCGCTTGAAAAGCTCGCACCCGAGGACGTCGCCCTCCGCGAAATCATCGAGGGCAAGATCACCTACGAGCTCGCAGGCAAGTAACCGGTCCCGGCGCCTTAGTCCCGCCGCAATCGCCGCGCCGTCACCTCTTGCGGGTGGCGGCTTTTGTTTTCCCCTTTTCTCCCAACCGCCCCGCCATGTCCGCCGCGAAAGCCAACAAGAAGGCCGGTAAGCGCTACACCGAGATCCGCAACAGCAAGGCGTTGCGCGACTACTCGATCGAGGATCGTTTCGAGGCGGGCATCAAGTTGCAGGGCACCGAAGTTAAGGCCATTCGCGCCGGTCGGGCGCAGATCAACGACGCCTTCGGCCGTTTCGAAAAGGGCGAACTCTGGCTGATGAACGCGCACATCGACGAATACGCGTTCGGCAGTTTCAACAACCACGACACCCGCCGCACGCGGAAGCTGCTCCTCCACAAGCACGAGCTGCGCAAGATCGCCCAGGCGCTCCAGATCGGCGGTTACGCGCTTGTGCCGCTGCGAATGTATTTCAAGGAGGCGCTGGTGAAGGTCGAGGTCGGCCTCGGCGTCGGCAAAAAACTCCACGACAAGCGCGACGACTTGAGGAAACGCGTCGTCACGATGGAGATGAAGCAAGCGCTGAAGCACGCGAACCGCCGCTGAATTTTTCCCTCCCGACGTCCCGCCACTCCCGCCTCCTCTTCGCATGAGCCGCCCGAGCCCCGCCGCCGCCCAATCGCAACAAGTCGTCGTCCGCGTGCCGGGCAGCACCTCCAACTGCGGGGCGGGTTTCGACTCCCTCGGTCTCGCGCTTGGCGTTTACAACCGCGTCACGCTGAAGCGCCTCGGCGACTCGCCCGGCGGCGGCGACGGCTGGGTGGCGCAACCCGAGCGCGAGAGCGACGCCCGCGCGAAGGACATGGTGCTCTCCGCCGCCAAGGCCTTCGGCGTGCTCGCCCGCGCGGGCGGCTTCGCGTTTTCCTTCAAGATCGAGGGCGAGGTGCCGCCGGCGCGCGGACTAGGGTCCTCGATCACCGTGATCGGCGGAGTGCTCGCCGGGCTCAACGTGTTCGCCGGCGGACCGCTCACGCGCGAGCAGCTCGTGGCCATCGCCTCGCATCTCGAGGGGCATCCGGACAACGCCGCGGCCGGTCTGCTGGGCGGCTTCTGCGTGGCGCGCTGCTCGCCGGATAAGAACGACTATCTCGGCACGATCCGTATCACCTTGCCGAATACGCTGCGCTTCATCGTGGCTTCGCCGTCGGTCGAGCTGCTCACGAAGGAGTCGCGCGGCGTGCTGCCCGCGACGCTGCCCTATTTCGACGCGGTGCGGAGCATCAACAGCGTCGCCTATCTCGTGGCCGCCTTCGCGACCGGCGACTACGCGCGTCTGCGCGACGCGGCGGGAGACTTCATGCACGAGCCCTATCGTCTGCCCAGGATCACGGGGGCGCGCGAGGCCATCGCGGCCGGAGTGGCGGCGGGCGCCTACACGGGTTGGCTGAGCGGCAGCGGCTCGAGCGTGCTCTGCGTGGCCGACTCCGCGGCGGCGGCGAAGGTAGGCGAGGCGATGGTCGCGGCTTTCGCCGCCGCCGGCGTGCCGAGCGAGGTGCGCGACCTCGCCGCGGACAACGTGGGCTACGTGGTGGAGGGTTGAATTTAGAACCGCCCAAAGTCGCCAAGGGTCGCCGAGAGCAGAAAAGGTCGCGGGTTCGATTTGGTCTGCGGTCGGCGAAGTCCGGCGTTTCTTTTCCGATGCTGCACGTCGTCCTCTTTCAGCCGCAGATTCCGCAGAACACGGGGAACATCGGCCGCATGTGCGCGATCACGCGCTCGCGGCTGCATCTGATCCATCCGCTCGGCTACAAGATCACCGACGCCGCGTTGCGGCGCGCGGGCATGGACTACTGGTTCTCCCTCGACGTGCACCAGCACGCGGACTGGGAGTCCTTCAAGGCGAGCGAGCACGCGCCCAAACGCATGTGGCTGATCGAGACCGGGCCGAAGCGCACGATATGGGACGCGAAGTTCGAGGACGGCGACGGACTGGTTTTCGGCAACGAGGGCAACGGTTCGCCCCCGTGGCTGTATCAGGAATTTGGCGACGAACGGAGCCTCACCATCCCGCAGGCGAACACGGAGCTGCGTTCGCTCAATCTGAGCACCGCGGCGGGGGTGGCCTGCTACGAGGCGTTGCGGCAGATCGGGATGCCGGGATAAGGTGTGGTCACACCCGTCCCCGGGCCCACATGGATCAGGCGGACGCGGCGCGGTGTTCCGCGACGTAGGCCTCGAGTTCGCGCACGGCGTTTTCGGGGCCGTTTTCGGCGCGGAGCCCGGCGCCGATCTCCGCCGCGCGGCGAACGCGCGCCGGGGCGGAGAGAAGGCGATCGAGCGCGAGGTGGAGTCGCTCGGGCCACGCCGATTTTTTCAGGCGGAAGCCGCAGCCGAAACGCTCGATTTCTCGGCCGAAGAAATACTGGTCGCCGATGTGGGGCACGACGATCTGTGGGACGCCCGCGTGAAGCGCGCTCGCGGTGGTGCCGGCACCGCCGTGGTGGACGACGGCGGAGGCGTGGCGGAAGAGTTGATCGTGCGAGATCTTGCCGAGGATTTTGATGTGGGCGGTGCCGGCGAGTTGAGGGAACCGCGCCCAGCCGCGTTGCACGATGATCTTCCGGTCGCGCGGCCAGGCGCGAAGGAAGCGTTCCATCCACGCGTCGGCGTTTTCGTAGACCATGCTGCCGAAGGTGAGGACGGGGATCTTGCCACCGGGCGCGTCGGCGGCGAAGGCGCGGACTTCGGCGTCGAGTTCGGAGCTTTCGGGCGATTGCCAGCGGAGGTAGCCGACGTAGCGGAATCGTGCGTCGATTTCGGCGTCGGGGGGGCGGAAGTATTTCCCCGAAACGGTGACGAGGACACGCTCGGCGGGGTGGGAGAAAAAACCGCGGACGCGCGGCAAGCCGGCCTCGCGAAGGGAGTCGGCGATGGTGGTGTTGATCGTGCGATCCACGACCTGGTTGGCGTTTTTCCACAGCCAACGGTTCCATGCGCGACGAACACGGCGACCGAGCCAGTGCGGCGAGGGGAGGTTCTCCGGGGGAAAGTCGGGGGAGGGGACGACGTGCGGCGCGAAGGCGAGCGTGGCGAAAGGCACGCCGTGGCGATCGGCGATGCCCTTGTTCATCGGGAAGAGGTAGCTGGAGACGAGGAGATCGGTTCCGGGCATGATCGCCTCCATACGCGCGATCATTTCGGAGATGCCGGGTTTCGCGCCGACGTAGATCTCGCGGAGCTGACGGATGGGGCTCCGGAGTTGGTTGAGGCGGCCCATCCAGTAGGCGAGATCGGGTTGTTCCCGGCGCCGGCAGAGCGGATAAAACTCGATGCCGGCGGCTTCGATCTCGGTCTGGTAATGAGGGGTCGTCGCGAACTTCACCTCGTGTCCGTGGTCGAGCAACGCCTTGGCGAGGGCGATCGCCGGGTAGATGTCGCCGGTGGAGCCGTGGGAGGTGAGGACGATGCGCATCGGGGCGAGGGAGATCGGTTGCGAGGATCGGCAACCGGATCGACGGGGCGAAACGACGGCGTCGAGCGAAACGGCTCCGACGTTTTTCGCTACAAGGTGGCGAGGAGGGCGCGAAGTTCCGTCTCCGGATCCTCGTGGTTTTGCGCGATGGCGAGTTGGAGCGCCTCTTCGAGAACGGGTTTGGCGGCGGAGACGTCGCCGGAGCGCAGGAGAAGTTTTCCGAGGAGGATGCGCGGCATCATCCAATCGGCGCGTGAGGCGCAGCAGAGGCGATAATGCTCGGCGGCCTCTTCACGTCGGTCGGCGGCGTCGAGCGCTTGGGCGAGGCTGAAGCGGAAGAGGGCGTTTCCCGGCTGTTGGGTGACAAGGGCGGTGAATTGGGCGATGCGATCCATGGGGAAGAGGATGAACGACAGCGGACGAAAGGGGGAGGGCCGAAATCGGGATGGTGGTTTGGTCGAGATGAGGGCGTCGCCCTGTGCTCCAGAGCTTCCGGTCAGACGAAACGGGCGTCGATCAGGCGGGTGAAGGCGGCGGGCGGGCGGATGGGACGACCGGCCTTGTCGATGAAGACATGCACGGTGTGGCCGGAAGCGAGCTTCTCGTCGCCCCGGAAGAGTTCGTAGTCGATGCGCAACCGGAGCGCGGGTTTTTCGCGGATGACGGCGTGGACGGTCACGGTGTCGGCGTAGCGGGCGGGTTTGTGGTAGCGCAGGTTGACCTCGATGACCGGAAGGAAAAAACCCTGCGCCTCCAGCTCCCGGTAGGGCAGGCCCTCGGCGGCGAGAAGGGCGGTGCGGGCGACTTCGAGCCAAGGCAGGTAGCTGCCGTGGTAGACGACGCCCATCATGTCGGTTTCGGCGTAGCGGACCTCGATCTGGCTGCGATGTTCGAGCATGGGAAAAGGCGGAAAAGTGGGCGACTTGGGCGCTTGCGCGCAAGGGGAGGCTTGCGGGCGGAAAGCGGAACACAACGCTGGGCCCGAATGGACGGATTGCGCAAAGTGCTGCTAATCGACGACGAACGAGGACAGGCGAAGATCGTGGAGGCTTCGTTTCGGAAGTTCTCGGGGGAGCGCTTTGAATTGCATTGGGTCTCCGGCTACGACGACGGCTTGCTCGAGTTGCGGCGGGGGGGCTACGCGGCGTGCTTGCTGGATTATCAACTTGGCGAGCGCGACGGACTGGAGTTGCTGCGAGAAGCGGTGCGGCTGGGCGTCCAGACGCCGGTGATTTTTCTCACGAGCGAAACCTCGGGGGAAATCGACGTGCAGGCGATGGAGGCGGGCGCGCTGGATTATTTGGTGAAGGGGGAGATCAATCCGCGGGCGCTGGAGCGTTCGTTGCGCTACGCGCTCAAGCTGCACTCCACGTTGGCGGAATTGCGGCGTTTGGCGACGCGCGACCAGCTCACGGGGCTCTTCAATCGGCGCGAAGGCATGAACCTGCTCGAGCGCGAGGTGGAACGGGCGAGGCGTTGTCCCCGTCCGTTGTCCGCGTTGTTGGTCGACGTGGACCATTTCAAGGAAGTGAACGACCGGCGCGGCGGGCATGCGGCGGGCGACTCGTTGCTTGTCGCGGTGGCCAAGACGTTGCAGGAGCAGGTGCGGCCGGATGACGCGGTGGTGCGCTGGGGCGGGGACGAGTTTGCCGTATGGTTGGCGGACACGGACGCGGCGGCCGCGCGGATGGTGGCGGAGCGAATGGTGGCGGCGGTGCGCGCGACGGGAGTGACGATCTCCGTCGGCGTGGCGCAGTGGACTTCGGCGCGCGGAGACGCGGGGGAACTGGTCGCCGCCGCCGACCGCGCTCTCTACGAGGCGAAGTGGGCTGGGCGCAACCGCGTGGCCTGACGGGCTAGGGCGGCCCCGGAGTCGGCGTGGCGCTTGTGGCCCGGTGGTCCGACGGGCGCTCGGGTCTGGGTCTATGGCGTGCCAGCGCGAGGCGCGGGGAGTCAGCCGGTGTAGTCGCGGCGGAGGTTGCTGGGGAGGAGGCCGAGTTCCTCGCGGTATTTCGCGACGGTGCGGCGGGCGATGTTGATGCCTTTTTCCTTCAGCTTGGCGACGAGTTCCTGGTCGCTGAGCGGGCGGCTCTTGTCCTCGAGGTCCACGAGTTCGTGGATCATCTCCTTCACGCTCTTGTTGGAGACGGCTTCTCCGGTGGCGTTCTCGTAGCCGGGAGTGAAGAAGAACTTCATCTCGAACACGCCGTGCGGGGTGCGGATGTATTTGTTGGCGATGGCGCGGCTGACGGTCGTCTCGTGCACGCCGACGGCGTCGGCGATCTGCGTCATGGTGAGCGGGCGGAGCTTGTGCACGCCTTCCTCGAAAAAGTCCCGCTGGACCTTGAGGATCTCGCGGGTGATGCGCTCGATGGTTTGCTGGCGCTGCTCGATGGAGTTGATGATGAACTTCCCTGAGCGCATGCGCTCGCGGAGGTAGTCGCGCTCCTGTTTGGTGAGCGAGCCGCGGGCGATCATGTCCTTGTATGTATTCGAAATCCGGAGACGCGGGATGTAGTCGTTGTTGAGGTGGATTTTCCACTCGTCCCCGTCCTTTTCCACTGCGACGTCGGGCACGACGACGTGGTTGGCGTCGTCGGCGAAGCGGCGTCCGGGGGCGGGATCGAGGCGGCCGATGTCCTCGATTGCCTCCTGGATGTCGTCGACGTGGACACCGGTGCGGCGGGCGATCTCCGGGATGCGTCGGCGGGTGAGAAGTTCGAAGTGGTCGCGGACGATGCGGGCGGCGAGGGTGTCCCCCTTGTGGGCGGCCTGGAGCTGGAGGAGAAGGCACTCCGCGAGGTCGGCGGCGCCGATGCCGGCGGGCTCGAAGGTCTTGAGTATCTTCGCCGCTTCCTGCGCGGCTTCGAGGGGCAGGCCGGCCTGGAGCGCGGCCTCGGAAGGCGTCTGGGTGAGGAATCCGCGTTCATCGAGGCCACCGATCAGGTGGTGGAGGGCGGCTTGCACCTCCGGGGAGAGATCGAGGAGGTTGGCCTGGCGGATGAGGTGCTCCTGGAGGGACGTCTCGGCGACGAGCGAATCGAAGAAGTGTTGGCGGCGTTCGGCGTCCTCGGAGGTGTAGGGCTGGGAGGAGCCGGAGTCGTAGAGGTTGTCCCGCCAGTCGTCGCCGAGCTTGGAGAGGAGTTCGAACTCCTTGGAAAAATCGAGCGTCTCGGGGACGTCGGGATCGGCCCCATCCTCGGGGAGCGAGGAGGAATCGGAGCCGTCGTCGGAGTCGCCCGGATGTTCGGTGGTCTCGGCGAGGGCGTCGAGGCTGTCGGTGTCGTTGGAGAGATCCTCGAGGGTGGGGTTGTTTTCAAGTTCCTCTTGGATGACGGATCGCAGATCGAGGGCGGCGACCTGGAGGATCTTCAGGGATTGGCGCAGCTGGGGGGCGAGCACCAGAGACTGGCTCTGGCGCTGGCGGAGATCCTGATTGAAGCCGGCGCACATAGCTGGTTCGCGGTCAGCGCTTCGAGTCGGGAGCGTGGTGCGCGCATGGGGCGAGGCGCGCGTCGGTGATCAGCCGGCGCCCATAAGTTCGCGGAGGTAGGCGCCGAGTTTCTCGTTGGTGGGGCCGTAGCCGTCGCCGTAGAGATACATCTCGAGCGCGGTGAGAATTTCGTTCGCGGATTGGTAGCGTTTCTCGCGATCGCGGGTGAGCGCCTTCTGGATGATGGCCTCGAGTTTGGGATCGATGTCGGGGCGCAGGGAGGAGAACTGCGGGATCGGGAGGGAGAGGATGTTGCGGCGGGACTCGAGGCGATCGGCGCTGCGGAAGATGTTTCTGCCGAGGAGCAGTTCGGTGAGAACGATGCCGAGAGGGAAGATGTCGGCGCGGGCGTCCGTGACGGCGTAGCTGGCCTGCTCGGGGGAGAGATACTCGTCCTTGCCGGCGATCACCTGGCCTTCCTCATTATACATGAGGTCGAGGGCCTTCGCGATGCCGAAGTCGGTCAGCTTCACGTCGCCCTCGTAGGCGATCATGATGTTCTTGGGGCCGATGTCGCGGTGGACGATGCCGAGGAGCCGGCCTTCGCGGTCGCGTTTGTTGTGGGCGTAGGAGAGGCCGCGGGCGATGCGCGAAACGATGAAGGCGGCGAGGTCGACCGGGATGCTTTTCCCCAAGGTGATGTGGCGCTCGAGGAACTGCTCCAGGTTCACGCCGTTCACGTATTCCATCACCATGAAATACTGACCGCCGATCATGCCCAGGTGATAGGTCTGGACGATGTTGGTGTGGACAAGGTCGGCCACGAGTCGGGCTTCGCCGATGAAGTTGTTCTGAAACTCGGGGATGGTGGAGTATTCCTCGCGGATTAACTTCACCGCCACCGTCTTTCGGAACTGGCCGGCGCCGCGTTGGCAGGCTTCGAAAACCATGCCCATACCGCCGTCGGCGATCTTGCGAACCATCTCGTAGTGGATTTCGTTGAAGATGTGTTTAAGCGCGGCCACGGTTCCGCGAACAAAGCATGAAGAACGTTGCTGGCAAGTGGGGAAATCCCGCCTAGCATGGAAAATGCTTCATGTTGTTTTGAGTGCCGCTGAGGGGCCGAGGCTTCACGCCGGGAGGGTTGACAGAGAAGGGTGTGCGCGGACGGTGTCGGATATGATCATTTTGACGTCACGCGCCGCCGAACAGATTCGCCGCATGCAGAAAGAGCTGGGGGCGGAGGACAAGGTGCTGCGGTTGCTCGTGGAGTCGGGCGGTTGCTCCGGTTTCCAATACGGGATGTCGTTCGACGATCCAAAGCCGGACGACCAGCGTTGCGAAAGCGAAGGGGTGTCGATGGTGCTCGACCAGACGAGCGCGGCCTACTTGCAGGGTTCCCAGGTGGACTTCGACGACGGCCTGCAAGGGAAGGGCTTCGAGATCAAAAATCCCAACGCCCAAAGCACCTGCGGCTGCGGCAAATCCTTCAGCTGAGCGGATCAAGGCGCATCCGGCGATTCGGTCCGATGACACACGACCGGATCCGCGCGGCGGGGGGCGGTTTAACGTGTTCCGATGTGCAGGGCGACGATCCCGAACGTCATGCGGATGACGGTGACCTCCCGGAACCCGGCCCGACGCAGCTCCTCGCTCATCGCCGAGTGATCAGGGTAGGCTTCGATCGAGGCGTTCAGATATTCGTAGGCCTCGCGATCTCCGGTCACCTTGCCCGCGATGGCGGGCAGGATGCGCCGGGTGTAGAATGTGTAGAACGGGCGAAACCACCGGTAGGGCTGGGAAAACTCGAGCACATGCACCCGACCGCCCGGCCGGAGCACGCGGCGCATTTCGGAAAGCGCGCGATGACGATCGGCCATGTTTCGCAGGCCGAAGGCCACCGTCACGGCGTCGAACTCCTCGTCGCCCACGGGCAGGGCCAGCCCGTCGCCTTGGCGGAACTCGATGTTGCGGCCGCGCTCGGGATCGGAGGCCTGTTTGGCCACGGCCTCGTCTAGCATCGGTTGGCAAAAATCCATGCCCGTGATCCGACTCTCGGGGGGAAGGGCTCGGGAAAGCGCGAAAGCGACGTCGCCGCTCCCGGTGGCGAGATCGAGCACCGTTTGCGGCCGGCACGTTTGCACGACCCGGACGAGCCGTTTGCGCCAACGCTGGTCGATCCCCCCGCTGAGCAGGCGGTTCGCCGCGTCGTAACGACGGGCGATGCGGGAGAACATCGTGTTGACGGCGGCGGGATCGGGCATGGGAGGGGGCGACGCTAGGTGGGCAGCGGTCGCGCGCAATCTCCGCGTGGTTCGAAACCATGCGAATCGGGTGTCCTGGTGCGGCAAATCGCGTGGGGCCGCTATCTTAGGTGAATATGCGTAGCAAGTCTCCTAAGTGCTTGGGAATAAGGCTCGGAGCCGGTGGAAGACCACCCCTCGCGGCCGGTGACTTGCGTGCGGCATTTGACGCAATCCAAGACGCGAGAGTAACTTACCGGCACAGTATTAACGTCTCACCCTCCAACCCATCATTCCCATGCCCGCCAATCTGACCAAACGCGAAATTGTCCTCGAGATCTACGAAAAGACAGGGTTTCCGCAGAAGGAAATCGTCAGCACGGTGCAGATGACCCTCGATATCATCATGCGCGCGCTTTCCGAGGGCCGTAACGTCGAGTTGCGCAACTTCGGCGTGCTGGAAGTCCAACGCCGCAAGTCCCGTATCGGACGCAATCCGAACAAGCCCGACGCCGAGGTCGTCATTCCCGAGCGCGCCGTGGTCAAGTTCAAGTCCGGCAAGATCCTCAAGCAGTTGCTCAAAAAGCTGGATATCTCCCAACTCTGAGCTTTTCCGGGTTTTCCTTCCCTCGTCGTCCTCTAAAGGCGGCGTCGTTCAAGCCGGGCCGGCCTTCTCCCATGAAGGTCGGCCGCTTTGTTTTTGGATGGCGCGCATCGCCCGCGGCGCGTGATGCTGACCGTTTTCCCAATCATCCATCACCGCCTCCGTTTCGTCACGCGTCATGGCCCAGTTCCAGTCCCTTCCCGGTTTCCGCGAGTTTTATCCCGACGCCTTCGCGCGTCGGAGCCACATCTTCCGTGGCTGGCGCCGGGCCGCGCATGCGTATGGCTTTTCCGAATACGACGCGCCCGTGCTCGAGCCGCTCGATCTCTACAAGGCCAAGTCGGGCGACGAGATCGAGGCCCAGCTCTTCTCCTTCACGGACAAGGGCGGCCGTGAGGTGGCCCTGCGTCCCGAGATGACGCCCACGGTCTGCCGTCTCGTCGGCGCCAGGGCCAACGCGCTCAAGCGTCCGATCAAGTGGTGCAGCATCGGAGAGTTCTACCGCTACGAGCGCGCGCAAAAGGGCCGCGAACGCGCCTTCTTCCAGTTCAATTGCGACATCTTTGGCGAGCCCGGTCCCGAGGCGGAGATCGAGCTGATCGGTTTGCTCGTGCAGTCGCTCACCGGCTTTGGTCTCGCCGCGGAGGACTTCTACGTCCGCCTCAGCGACCGCACGCTCTGGCTTCACTACCTGGCCTCGCTCGGCCTCGACGAGGCGCGCTCGAAGGCCGTGCTCGGGGCGGTGGACAAATACGAGAAAGTCGGCGACGACGCCTTCAAAGCCTATGCCGAGGCCTTCGGTCCTCTGCCCGAGGAGGTGAAGGCCAAGGTGCTGGCGTTTCTGGGGATCAAGAGTCTTTCCGCCCTCGAGGCGGTGCTCGCTCCGATCGGCGGCGACGCCCTCCAGGCCCGGCTCGCGGATTGGCGCAAACTGCTCAACGGCCTCGCGGCCGATGGGGCTCGGCGAGTTTGTCGAAGTGGATTTCGGCGTCGTTCGCGGTCTCGCCTATTACACCGGCTTCGTTTTCGAAGCCTTCGATCGGAAGGGCGAGCTGCGCGCCATCGCCGGCGGCGGGCGTTATGACGATTTGGTCAAGAAGCTTGGCGGCCCGGACTTGCCGGCCGTCGGTTTCGCCATCGGCGACGTCACGATGGGCCTCCTGCTCGAGTCCCGCGGGCTCATGCCGACCTTCGGCCCCGGCGCCGAGATCTACGCGGTGATCGGCGGCGAGGCCGAGCGTGCCGCGGCGTTCCTCGATATCGCCGCGCTGCGCGCCGCGGGTTACCGCGTGGAGTATCCGCTCAAGGATCTGGCCTTCGGAAAACAGTTCAAGGCGGCGGCCGAGTCGGGTGCGAGGCTTGCGCTTATCTACGGCGGCGACGAACTTGCGAAAGGCGTGGTCAAACTGCGCGATCTCGCCGACCGAAGCGAACACGAGGTGCCGCGCGCCTCGGTGGTCGAGGCCGTGCGCGATTACTTCACGGGCGGCGGAGCGGCCTGAGCGAGGCCGGCGGGCGACCGGTGCGGGGCGTCCGCTTCCGAGGTGGAGACGGCGGTCCCGGCTTGGCCCGGAAGGCCAATTCTTTCGCGTTGTTTCCGATCCGTCTCGCCGGGAACGAGGTGGCGGGGCAGTTTGGGCGGGCAACAAACACCACTTCCGGGGCGGCGTCTCGACGCCGTTCCGTCTGCATGAAAACCTCCTCTCATCCCGCGTCTTCCCGCGCCGGGCATCGGATACATTGCGAGTTCCTCGCCAACGCGCGCCGTCTGCGCGCCGTCGTTCGTATCATTCAAGCGAATACGACGACCAACTACATCACCCATTCGGAAGTGATCGAGCACCGGGCGGAGCACACCCGTCGTTGGGCTCACTTTCGACGTTCGCTGTTGGCGAAAGATCTGAAAATCGCCGTCCGCCGTCGTCGCCGGTCGGAAGGCGGGGTTCTTATCGCCACCTGTGGACGACGTATGCTCGGCGTGGTGGTGCTGCGTTTCGACCGGGCCCACCGCTACGGCATCGTGGAGGATATCGTGGTGGACGAACGGGCGCGCGGGCGGGGCGTCGGCACGCGTTTGATGCGTGCGGCACAGGCCGAAATGCGCGCCGCCGGCATGGAGCACGCCATTCTCGAATCCGGTATCCGCAACGCGTCCGCCCACGCTTTTTTTCGCCGCGAAGGTTATCGCGAGGCCGCGATCATGTTCCTGAAACGGCTGGGAGATTGAGTATGATGCCAGTTGGGTGCTTGAATTTGTTTATCCCAATTAGTTGGAGGGCAATGGATTGCCGGAATTATATTTTGCCCTTGCCGCCTCCCGTTCTGGCGAGCGATTCTGATCCTTCGCGGCATTTTCTTTGGTCAGGTCGGTGACGCCGCGTCGCTCCCATCGGCCCTTCCTCGTCAGAAACCTTCAACCCAACGCGTCGTAAGGCGCGTCGCGGTTCGACGTCATCTCCGGAGCGGGGCGGCGACGAAGCGCATACAGTCAAGTTATGAGTTCCATCATGCAAGAGCTGCTCGCCGGCTCCAACATCGGCCAGCTGCAGCAGGGCAAGATCGTCCCCGGTGTCATCACCGAGATCCGCCAGAACGAAGTGATCGTCGACATCGGCGGCAAATCCGAGGGCGTCATCCCCGCCAACGAATTTATCGACATCGGCGAGCTCCAGATCGGCGGCACCATCGAGGTGCTCGTCGAGAAGCTCGAGGACAAGACCGGCAAGCCCGTCCTCTCCTACGACAAGGCCGAGCAGAAGAAGAACTGGGACAACATCCTCACCAAGTTCCCCGAGGGCTCCGTCGCCACCGGCCGCGTCAAGGCCAAGGTCAAGGGCGGCCTCATCATCTCCATCGGCGTCGACGCCTTCATCCCGGCCTCGCACGTCGACATCCAGCCCCCCAAGAACCTCGACCAATACGTCGGTCAGACCTACGACTTCAAGGTCATCAAGATCGACCAGGTTCGCAAGAACATCGTCCTCTCGCGCCGCGAGCTCATCGAGCAGCAGCGCAGTGAGAAGCGCAAGGCCCTCCTCGACTCCATCCAGCCCGGCCAGGTCCGCAAGGGCGTGGTCAAGAACATCACCGACTTCGGCGCGTTCATCGACCTCGACGGCATGGACGGCCTCCTCCACATCACCGACATGTCCTGGGGCCGCATCGCGCACCCCTCCGAGGTCCTGAAGCAGGGCGAGGAGATCCAGGTCATGATCATCGAGGTCAACCGCGAGAAGGAGCGTGTCTCCCTCGGCCTCAAGCAGACCACCAAGAATCCTTGGGACGAGATCGAGCACAAGTTCCCGGTCGGCGCCAAGGTGCACGGCAAGGTCGTCAACCTCGTTCCCTACGGCGCGTTCATCGAGATCGAGCCCGGCGTGGAAGGCCTCGTCCACATCACCGAGATGTCCTGGACCAAGCGCATCACCAAGCCCTCCGAGGTTCTCAAGGTCGGCCAGGAACTCGACGCCGTCGTTCTCGGCATCCAGAAGGACGACCAGAAGATCTCCCTCGGACTCCGCCAGCTGGAGCCGAATCCGTGGGACATGGTCCGCCACAACTACCCGATCGGCGCCCGCGTCCGCGGCAAGGTCCGCAACATGACCACCTACGGCGCCTTCATCGAGCTCGAGGAAGGCATCGACGGCATGGTGCACGTCTCCGACATGACCTGGAACCGCAAGGTCAACCACCCGTCCGAGGTCCTCAAGAAGGGCGACGAGGTCGACGCCATCGTGCTCGACGTCGATCCGACCCAGCAGCGCATCAGCCTCGGCATGAAGCAGCTCGCCGAGGATCCGTGGGCCGACATCGACTCGCACTTCAAGATCGGCGACGTCGTCACCGGCACGGTCTCCAAGATCACCACCTTCGGCGCCTTCGTGGAGCTGAAGGACGGCATCGACGGCCTCGTGCACATCTCGCAGATCAGCGAGGAGCGCATCGACAAGGTGAAGGACCACCTCAAGCCCGGCCAGGAGGTCACCGCCCGCGTGGTCAAGATCGACCGCGAGGAGCGCCGCCTCGGCCTCTCCATCAAGGCCGCCAACTACAGCGCCGAGCAGCTCGCCGCCGAGACTTCCGCCTACGAGGCTCTCAACCGCGACAGCTCCGGCGACATGATGAACCTCGGCGACATCCTCGACGCCGCTTCCGACAACAAGAAGTAAGCGTTCGCGGATCGCGCGACCTTCATCGCGTATCCAAAAGTTCACGACGCCCGGCCCTCGAAAGAGGCCGGGCGTTTTCGTGCTCGTCGGGTGGATCGACTTGTCCCCAAGCCGCGCCCAAGACCCGAACCCGCGCCTCGGGGACAACGCGCCACCTGGGGGGGCGTGGCTGCGAGCGGGGGGCGGAGAGAACCCGGGTTGCGCGTGGCCAGTGTGGCCGCGCCCGTCTCCGGGTGTGCGGGACCGTCTCACACAGAGGCCAAGGGGCACGGCCGAGGACGGCCGTGGCTACACGAATCGAGCCTTCACTTCCGCCGCGGAGCGCGCACGACCTTGATCGGCTGCGGCAGCCAGTCGTTTCCGCAGGTGATGACCTCGGCCTCGGCGTCGGCGCCCCATTTGGCGAGGGCGGTTTTCGCCGCGGCGAGCTCCGCGTCGGCGCGGTCGCCCTTCAGGGCGAGGAGGCGCCCGCCGATCTTCAGGTGCGGAAAACTCCAGCCGGCGAGCGTGTCGAGCGCGGCCACGGCGCGCGAGGTGACGACGTCGGCGTTGGCCGGCTTGACCAGATGCGCCTTGCCGCGGCGGACCTCCACGCGCGGCGCGAGTTTGAAGAGCCGGATCATCTCCTGGAGGAAGACGCAGCGGCGCTCGAGCGGTTCGACGAGGATCACGCGCAGGTCGGAGCGGACGAGCGCGAGGACAAGGCCGGGCAGGCCGGCGCCGGTGCCGATGTCGGCGACGGTCTCCTTCTCGCCGATCGCCTCGGCGAGCGCGGCGCAGTTGAGCAGGTGGCGATCCCAGAGCCGCGGCACCTCGCGCGGGCCGATGAGGCCGCGGATCACGCCGGCGCCGGCGAGCTGTTCTCCGTATTCGAAAAGTCGCGACAAGATCTCCGGCGCGAAGCGGGCGACGGCCTCCGTCGGAGGCGGCGGGAGCGGCTCGGGCGTGGCGGGCGGCGGCGGTTTCGCGGGATCGTGCGACATGGGACGGAAGGTAGTTGGCCGCACAGAGGCGCAAAAAGCGCAAAAGCATCCGAACTTGCAGGTCCGCCGGCGGCCGGGGCTACAGCGGCCATGCGGGCCAGCGCGCGGCGTAGAGGAAGAGCGCGAGCATGCCGAGGCCGCAGACGAGGCGGCCGGCGGTGGAGAGCACGAAGCCCACGGCCGCGCCGGCGCCGGCGAGCAGCGATTCGCGGTGGGTCTTCTTCGCGATGTAGCGCTCGGCCACGATCGCGCCGAAGATCGTGCCAAGGATGAGCGCGGGGAAGGAGAAGAACATGCCGATGAACGCGCCGGCGCCCGCTCCGGCCATGCCCCACTTGCCGCCGCCGAAGAGTTTCGTGCCGACGAGCACGCCGAGAAAATCGACGACGACGGAGACCAGCCAGATGACGCCGATCCAGGCGATGGCCACCCACGAGATCGAGTCGGGCAGGAGGACCTTGTGCAGCACCATGCCGAGGAGGATGAGCGTGGTGCCGGGCAGGAGCGGGACGATCACGCCGGCAAGACCGATCAGGGTGAACAGGATCGTGAGCGACCAGACGGCGAGTTCCATGTGCGGGAAAGGCTACGAGGTTTTGGATAGAACGGGTAGCCACAAAAGGTGCGGATCACCAAGGCAGGTGTCTTGATTTTCGCCTTTTGAGCCTTCTGTGACCGCTTCCCGCCGAAAACAAAACGCCCGCGAGGCGCACGGGGCGCTCGCGGGCGGAGGGAGGGAACGAAACGGCTCCGCCGTTCCGCTACGTGAGGTCAGACTTTAGGCGCTCGGGGCGGAGGGAGCGTCGGACGCGGGGGCCTCCGGGGCGGCGGCGGGCTGCTGCTGGGTCTCGAGCTCCTTCATGGCGGCCTTGCGCGAGAGACGGACCTTGCCGGTCTTCTCGTCGATGCCGATGCACTTCACGGTGATCGAGTCGCCCATCTTCACGACGTCCTCGGTGCGGCGCACGCGGAAGTCGGCGAGCTCGGAGATGTGGCAGAGACCTTCGCGGCCGGGGAGGCACTCGACGAAGGCGCCGAAGTCCTTCACGCCGGTGACACGGCCGGTGTAGATCTTGCCGATCTCGATCGGGGGACCTCCGGCGGCGCCGCCGTTCTTGCCGCCGCCCACGGAGGCGTCGATTTCGGCGATGGCGCGGGCCATCGCGGCGCCGTTGTTCGAGTAGACGAAGACCTTGCCGGAGTCGTCCTCGGCGATGTCGATCTCCGCGCCGGTGGTCTCGACGATGCGGCGGATGTTTTTGCCGCCGGGGCCGATGAGGGCGCCGATCTTGTCCGGATCGATCTGGATGGTCTGGATGCGGGGCGCGAGGGCGTTGAGCTCCTTGCGAGGGGCGGGCAGCGAGCTGAGCATGACGCGCAGGATCTCGATGCGGGCCTCGCGGGCCTGGAAGATGGCGGTCTTGGCGATTTCGAAGGGCAGGCCCTTGATCTTCAGGTCGAGCTGGAAGCCGGTGATGCCCTTGGTGGTGCCGGCGAGCTTGAAGTCCATGTCGCCGAAGTGGTCTTCCTCACCGAGGATGTCGGTGATGGTGACCCACTTCGAGATGGAGCCGTCCTCGGCGTTCTGGGTCATGAGACCGCAGGAGATGCCGGCGACGGGGGCGATGATCGGCACGCCGGCGTCCATGAGGGAGAGGCAGCCGCCGCAGATCGAGGCCATCGAGGTCGAGCCGTTGGACGACATGATTTCGGAGACGACGCGGATGGAGTAGGGGAACACATCCTCGGGCGGGAGGACGGGGACGAGCGAGCGCTCGGCGAGCGCGCCGTGGCCGATCTCGCGACGGCCGGGGGCGCCGAAGCGGCCGGTCTCGCCGACGGAGAAGGGCGGGAAGTTGTAGTGGAGAACGAAGGACTTCGAGGTGACGCCGCCGGTGAGGCCGTCGAGATCCTGGGCCTCCTTGGTGGGACCGAGGGTGGTGACGGCGATGTTCTGGGTGTCGCCGCGCTGGAACATGGCGGAGCCGTGAACGCGGGGGAGGACGCCGACGGCGGCCTGGAGCGGGCGGAGATCCTTCTGGCCGCGGCCGTCGGCGCGCACGCCCTTCTCGAGGACGGTGTTGCGGTAGGCGGTGTATTGGAGGTCCTCGAAGACGACGTTGAGATCGACGTCGGTGAACTTGTCGGCGCCGAGGCGCTCGGTGAGGGCGGCCTTGGCCTCTTCCTTGAGGGCCTTCACGGCGGCGCCGCGGGCGGCCTTGTCCTTGCCGAAGATGGCCTCGGAGAGGCGGGAGGCGGGGACGACTTCCTCGATGATGGCACGGGCCTCGGGAGTGGCGCCGACCAAGGGGAAGACGGTCTTCGGTTTGCCGCAGATGGAGACGAGCTCCTTGATGGCGACGATGATGGGCTGGATGGACTTGTGGCCGAACTCGAGGGCCTCGATGAAGCGCTCCTCGGGCATCTGGTCGGCGGAGCCCTCGATCATGAGCATGTCCTTCTCGTTGCCCACGTAGATGAGGTCGAGGGTGGAGGCGGCCATCTGGTCGAGGGTGGGGTTGGCGATGAACTGGCCGTCAACCTCGGCGACGCGGACGCAGCCGATGGGGCCGGCCCAGGGGATGTCGGAGATGGCGAGGGCGGCGGAGGCGCCGTTGACCATGCAGATGTCGGACTCGTTGATCTGGTCGGCGGAGAGGAGCTGGCCGATGATCTGGACCTCGTTGAGGAAGCCCTCGGGGAAGAGGGGGCGGCAGGGACGGTCGCAGAGACGGGAGGTGAGAATTTCCTTCTCGGAGGGCTTGCCCTCGCGCTTGAAGTAGCCGCCCGGGAAACGGCCGGCGGCGAAATACTTTTCGCGATAGTCGACGGTGAGCGGGAAGAAGTCCTGGCCGGGTTTGACGGTCTGCGAGACGCAGGCGGTGACGAAGACGTTGGTTTCGCCGATGGAGACGTTGACGGCGCCGTTGGCGAGGGCGGCGTAGGAGCCGGTGCTGAAGGTCAGGTCGAGGCCGGCGACCTTGACGATGTGTTTTTGCTGCAGGGACATGACGGATGCTTTCTGTGTAGTTACCTTACGGATACGGTTGCGCGTCGCGGACGGGATCGAACGGGCGGCGACGCGCGGCCGCGGGTTCGGGGTTTGTTTCGGGTTTTCGGCCTGTGCGGCGAGCTGCGGACGTGTTTCCCGGAAAGGGGAATGGCCGCAAAGAGGCGCAGAAGGCGCAAAAGGGGAGGAGGGAAAGGGGAGGAGGGGGAGGTGGAATGAGCGGCCGGAGGCTCGTCGGCGTCCGGGGCCCGGCTCTTTTCGTCGCTGGACGAGAGATTTCGAGAGGGCGACCGAAGGGGGCTTCGGGCGGCCTATGGAAACATCTCGGTCCGGATCGCGGCGATAGTCGGCAAAGACAAGAGGCGATCCGCGGATCGGATCGCCTCTCAGAGAAGGCCTGAAAATTACTTGCGGAGGCCGAGCTTGTTGAGGAGCTCGGTGTATTTGTTGACGTCGTGGCGCTTCACGTAATCGAGGAGCTTGCGACGGCGGCTGGCCATCTGGAGAAGGCCGCGGCGGCTGTGGAAGTCCTTGCGGTGGGTGCGCAGGTGTTCGGTGAGGTGGTTGATACGGGCCGTCAAGAGCGCGATCTGGACCTCGGAGGACCCGGTGTCTTTCTCGTGATGCTTGAAGTGGGCGATGGTTTCGGGACTAACGGCGTTGGACATATTTGTGTGGTTGATATGGGATGGTTACACGAACTGTAGGGAACCTTTGCAGGCTCCGTGCCGCCCGCTTCGCCCAAGGTTGTCAGTCTTGGTCGTAGCCGGCGTCACCGTTCCAATCCCGCGGGATGCGGGACCAGTCATGGTGCGGCCCCTTAACCGTCGAGGTCGCACTAACGCAGAGGAAGACGTTCACGACACGCGGCGGGGTGCTGCAAGCGTTTTTTCGCCGGGAGGCGGTGGAGTCGCATTCAGGTGGCGAAAACGGAATCGCGTTCGGCGCGCGTCAGTTCGCGCCAGGCGCCGGCGTTTTGCAGAAGGCCGAGATCGGCGAGGGTGAGGCGGCCGATGCGCCAGCGAAGGAGGCGCAGGGTGGGGTGGCCGACGGCGGCGGTCATGCGGCGCACCTGTCGGTTTTTCCCTTCGTGCAGCGCGAGCGAGAGCCAGGTGTCGGGCACGTTTTTGCGAAAGCGCACGGGCGGATCGCGCGGCGGGAGCGCGGTGGATTCGGCCTCGGCGAGGCGGCGGACCTTGAGCGGGGCGCAGGCGTGGTCGGACAACTTCACGCCGGCGGCGAGGCGGGCGAGGGCGTCGTCGCCGGGCACGCGTTCCACGAGCGCCCAGTATTCGCGTTCGTGGGCGTGACGCGGGTCGAGGAGGAGGGTGTTTAGGCCGGGTTCGTCGGAGAGGAGGAGCAGGCCTTCGCTGTCGGCGTCGAGGCGGCCGAGCGGATAAACGCGCGGAGGCAGGCGTGGCGCGAGGTCGGCGAGGGTTTTCCACTTGGAGCCGGGCTCGGGGGTGAACTGAGAAAGGACGCCGTAGGGTTTGTGGAGGGCGAGAAGCACGGGCTTGTTTTAAAGAAGACAACGAAGGGAACGAAGAAGCGGAACGATTCCGATGATCGCCTTTGTTTTCTTCGTTTGCTCCTGTGAAAAACGATTTCTGCGTTTAGCTTCGATCATGCGCGCCATCCAATTCACCGCGGTCAACCAAGTCGAAGTTCGTGAAGTCGCCGATCCCGTGCCCGGGCCGGGCGAGGTGGTGGTGAAGATCGCCGCGGCGGCGCTCAACCACCGCGACGTGTGGATCAAGCTCGGCCAATACGCGGGGCTGAAGTTTCCCTGCATCCCGGGCTCGGACGGCGTGGGCGAGGTGGTCGCGGCCGGCGCGGACGTGGAGCCGGGCGCGTGGGTGGGACGGCGGGTGATCATCAACCCGTCCTTCGGCTGGGGCCTGGGCGAGGCGGCGCAGGGGGAGGAGTTTTCGATCCTCGGTCTGCCGCGCGACGGCACGCTCGCGGAGAAGATCGCGGTGCCGGTGTCGCAGCTCTCGCTCGCTCCGGCGCACCTGGGCGACGAGGAGGCGGCGGCTTTGCCGCTCGCGGGGCTGACGGCGTGGCGTGCGGTGATGTCGCGTGCGCGGCTCAAGGGCGGCGAGCGCGTGCTCGTCGGCGGCATCGGCGGAGGCACGGCGTTGTTCGCGCTGCAATTCGCGGTCGCGGCGGGCGGCGAGGTGTGGGTGACCTCCTCGAGCGTGGAGAAGATCGAGCGCGCGAAGCGTCTCGGCGCGAAAGGCGGTTTCGATTACACGAAACCCGGTTGGGCGGAGGCGGCGCGTGCGGAGGCGGGCGGTTTGTTCGACGTGATCATCGACAGCGCGGGCGGAGAGGGCTTCGAGTCGCTCGTCGATCTCGCGGCGCCGGGCGGGCGCATCGCGTTTTTCGGGGCCACGCGCGGCAACCCGGACGTGTTGCCCATGCGCAAGGTGTTCTGGCGGCAGCTCAGCTTGCTCGGCACGACGATGGGCAGCCCTTCCGACTGGGCCGCGATGCTCGCCGGTGTGGAGCGGCATCGGATAAAGCCGGTGGTGAGCGAGGTGTTCGCCTTCGAGCATGCGGCGGATGCGTTTGCACTGATGGAGCGTGGCGGTCAGTTCGGGAAAATCGTCCTGAAACCCTGATCCGATCGGGGCGTCACATGCGGAGGGTTGCCAAGTGGCGACCCTCTTGCCTGCATCCCCCTGATTTTTCCGATGAAGCCCCTCGCCCTCAAAGTCTTCGGCCTCGCCTGCCTCGTTTCGGCCGTCGCCGGGGCGGCGCGCGCCGTCGATTTGCAGACCTTGGTCGACCGTTCCCCCTTTTCCCCGCCCGGACAGGGCAACGATGCCTCCAGCGCAACCGAAGCTCCGCCGACCTTGGAGTTTCGCGGCATGGTGACCGACGCGGACGGCACCGCTTACAGCATTTACGACACGAGCACGAACAAGGGCCGATGGGTCCGCGCCGACGACGCGAACAGCCCCGTGCAGGTGAAGAGCTTCGATCCTGTCAACAACACGCTCGAGGTCGAGCAAAACGGTCGTCCGCTGAAGCTCGCGCTCAAGCGAGCCACGATCCAGGCGGGCCAGCCGGTCGCGGCGGCGATCCCGAACGCGCCGACGCCGGCCGGCGGGAATCCCGCGGCTCCCGGGGCGGTCCGTCGTCCCGACTCCGCCGCCGACGCCCGTCGCCTCGAGGCGGTCGCCGCGGAGGTGCGCCGTCGTCGCGCGCTTCGCAACGCCGCGAACAACCGGCAGGGGCAACCTCCGGCCAACGTCGCTCCCGCGCCGGCGGCGCCTTCCAATCCCTAGGCGACACCTCGTTCCGGTTCGAGGCGCGCGTTGTCGCTTTTCCGTTTTTCGCCCCAGTTTTTCTTCTCATGTCCACCTCCTCCCGTCTTCGCCGCCGTCTTACCTCCATTCGTCGCGGCTTCACCCTGCTAGAGATTCTTGTGGTGCTCGCGATCATCGGCCTCCTGGTCGGTCTCGCGGTCAAGAACGTCGACAAGATCTTCGGCGACAGCCAGAGCTCCATCGCGAAGATCTTCGTCAACGATTCGATCAAGACCTCGCTGGTGCGCTATCGCATCGATCTCGGCGATTTTCCCTCCACCGCCGAGGGGTTGGAGGCGCTCGTGACGCCGCCGGCCGGCCGTGCCGAACGCTGGAAGGGCCCGTATATCGACGCCAAGGGCGGCAAGATCCCGCTCGATCCTTGGGGCGAGCCCTACGTCTACCGTTATCCGGGCACCCAGAACAAAGGCTCCTACGACGTGTTCTCCAAGGGCCCGGACAAGGCCGAGGGCACCGCGGACGACGTCGGCAACTGGTGAGGGACCGCGCGTGCCGCAGGCCGTATCGCCAGGCTGGCGCGCATCCCGGCGCGGACTCTTCGACCGGAGGGGCTTCACCCTCCTGGAGATCCTCCTCGTTCTCATGCTCATCGGATTGATGGGCGGCGTCTTGGTCGGCGGCGCGGTTTCGCTTCTGAAATCCGTCGAAGACCACGACCCCGAGGCGATCGTGCTCAGCATGCTGCAGAAGGTGCGGGGCGAGGCGGTCGAAAAGGGCGAGATCATCGAACTCACGCCTTTGCCCGAGGACGCGGGCTTCATCTGGGGCGAGGATGGCGTGGAAAATCTTCCCAAACGCGACGGGATATCCGTGCGCCTGCTGCGCCCGGAGGTCGTCGCGGCTTTTCTCATCGGAGGCATGCTTGAGGAACGCTCGATCGATCGCGTGCGTTTCTATCCCGACGGTTCCTGCGATCCCATGCGCATCCAGATAATCCGCGGCGAAACCCGTCGCGTCTACGCCATCGATCCGTGGACCGCCGCGCCCTTGCCGGAAGGAGGCCGGAAGAGTCCGTGAATCCGCTCGCCCAGGTCCCCCGTCGTCGCGGCTTCACCTTGATCGAGGTGCTGGTGGCGTTGGCCATCTTCGCCATCGCTGCCGTCGTGCTCGGCGCGAGCTACGTCAATTTGCTCCAGGCCCACGCCGCGATCCGCGATCGGGACGGATCGGAGGCCGACATCTCCTGGGCGCGCGACGCGTTGCTCGCCGAGCCCGACCGCGCCATGGTGGAGCGCGGCGGCGACGTCGTCTTGCCCGACGGACGCATGGCGAGCTGGCGGGCCACCGTCACGCCCACCGGAGTGAGCGATCTCTTCGACGTCGTGCTCGAACTCACCGCGCCGCCCGCGGGGGGCTCGGGCGAACTCGTCCAGGTGAGCGAAACCCTGCGTTTGTTGCGTCCGACCTGGTCGATCGAGTCCGAGCGCAAGGCCCTTCGCGACCGGGCGGCGGATCGCGTGAAACGCCAGCGGGAGATGATGCGATGAGGCTGCCCGGGCGTTTCCGTTTCCGTCGTCCTGCTGCGCGCGCCTTCACGCTGCTGGAGGTGTTGCTCGCGCTCGCGCTGCTCGGCTCCCTGCTGGTCGCGCTCAACATCTTCATCTTCACGATGGCCGAGGTCTGGGGCAAAGGTCGTGACGAACGCCTCTTCGCCCAGCACGCGCGGGCCGTCGCCGTGCATGTCGAGGAACTGCTGCGTCAGGCCGCGCTCGGTCCGGCGGGCGAAGGCCTGGAGGTGAAGGAGGTGAAACTCGAAACCGGCGGCGAGGCCCCGCAGCTGGCCTTCACTCTCGCGGAGGGCAGCCGCCTCATCGCCTGGCCCGAAGGCCCGTTGCCCGATGTCGAGATGTCGCTCGGCGTCGCCGAACGCGAGGGCGGGTTGCGGCTGCACTGGCAGTCCCGGCTGGAAATCGATCGCGACAGGGAGGCGCCGCGCAGCGTGGTCGTTACCCCCTTCGTCGTTTCGATGGGCTGGGATTATTACGACGAGGACTTCCGACGTTGGGAGACGCTCGAGGAGCCCAAACGCGAGATCGACGGCACCTATCCGCTGCCGCGTCGCATCCGACTGCGCTTTCAACACGGCCGACTTTCCCTGGAGCGCGTGATCCGGGTGCCTGTCGCGACGGAAGGAGCGACCCGGCTATGAGCACGCGCGCCTTCCGGATGAGGGTTTCGCGGTTCACCGCCGCCCGCCGCGGTTCGGTGATCGTCGTCGTGCTCGTCACGCTCCTGCTCGCCTCGCTGATGCTGACGAAGTTCATCGAGAACAGCGCGGTCGAGCTCACCCTCGCCACCCGTCAGGCCGACCGCAGCCGTCTGCGCGCCGACGCCTACTCCGCGCTCGAGACCGTGCTCGCCGTGATGGCCGAGATAAAGGCGATCGACGAAAACCTCTACACGCCCGAGCAAGGTTGGGGCGATCCCTACGCCTACGCGGGCGAATCGCCGCGTGAAGGAGTGACGGTCGAGTTCGCCTTCACCGACGAGAGCGGCAAGGCCTCGCTTCCGAACATGACCTTCGAGGACATGATCAAGCTGGCGGAGGCGCTCGGCCTTGCCGAGAGCGACGCGCGCCGTTTCGCCGACGGTCTCTTCGTCTGGATGAAGGCCGATCACGCGCCGGAGGACATCGAGGCCGAGCCTTCGAACTATGAACGGGAGACGATCCCGCACGAACCGCCGCGGCGCTCGCTCCGTTCGTGGGAGGAGCTGCGCTCCGTGCGCGTGGCGCGCGACTACGTCTACGACGCGACCGGGGCCCTCACCCCTTTCGGCGCCGCGCTGCGGGAGAACATTTCCCTCTATCAATTCGATTCGTCCAACATCAACGCGCTCTCCCCGGCCCTGGGGATCGCCCGTGGTTGGGACGAGACGCACTTCGCCAACATCGGCTCCTACCGCGCCGGCCGGCTCGGCCGTCAACCGGGCGCTCCGCCCTGGTTCCGCTCCGTCTCCGATCTGACCTCGGTCGTGGGGGCCAACACCGATATGCGAGGCATAGACGCCGTCGCGAAGCTCGTCCGCATCGACATCACCGTGCGCGAAGGCGCGGCCTCGATGCTTCTCAGCGCCCTGGTCGGTCTCGATCGTTCGGTCCGGCTGCCTTCCGCCGTTGCCGCCGCCGACTCGACGAACGGGAACAGCCCCGGCGGCGCGGCGCCGCGCCAGAACCAATCCGTCTTCGGCCGGCCCGGTCAAAACGCTCGCGCTTCGCGGGGCCCGGCGGGCTTTTCCCCGCAACAAGCCCGGCCCGGCGGACGCTCCACAACTCGCGAAACTTCCGGAAGCGGCGCGACGTCGGAGGAAAGGTTGGACTACCCATTCGTCATTCTTGAAGTAATCGAATCCGCCGGTCCCGCGCCGACGTCCTTCGCCGACGAGGCTGAAGAAGCCCCTCAACTCTGATGTCCCCCCTTTCTCGTTTCCTGCCCGAGGTCCCGCCCGCGCCGCCGCTCCTGCTCGCGCGTGGCGACGTCTTCTTCGTCCGGCGTGTCGAGCTCGGAGCCGGCGAACCCGTCGGCCCGCAGGTCGAGCTCGCCCTCGAGGGCATGGCGCCGTTTCCGCCCGAGCAGCTCTACTTCGGCCACCTCGCCTCCGCGGACGGTGCCGCCGCGCTCGTGTTCGCCGCTTTTCGCCGGCGCTTTTCCCCCGAGGAGACGGAGGCGTGGGAAGGCGCCGCGTTGGTCGCCCCGGAATTCGTGCCCTTGCTCGCCGCCCGGCCGGGCGCCGCGGGGGAAGCCGACGACGGAGCGGTGTTGCACGTCGGCGAGCACCGCGTGACGGCCCTCGCCTGGCGCGCCGGGCTCGAACTCCCCGTTTCCGTCGTCGTGCGCGAAGGCGGGGAGGAGGTGATCGACATGGTCCTCACCGAGCTTTTCGAGCGCGCGGCCCTGCCCGCCGACGCCCGTGTGGTTCGCGTCGAGGGGGCGCTTGCCCTTTCCGCGGCGGCCGACGGAGCGATCATCGCGATGGCGGGCGATACCGTGCTCGGCCCTTGGCCCGCCGAATGGGCCGAGACCGCCGACGTGCGGGATCCGGAGTTTCTGTCGGCCCGTCGTCGCGCCGCCGTCCGCGACCAATGGCTTTGGCGCGGCCTGCTCGGCGCCGTGGCCATCCTCGTGCTCGCCCTCACGCTCGACATCGGCGCGGGCCTCCTCGGCGTCCTCACGCGTCGACGCGAGGCGAAGATCGCCGCCCAGGCCGAGACCGTGCGCCATACCGAGACGGCGCAGGCGTTGGCCAACCGCATCGCCGAGCTCAGCGAAAAACGCCTCATGCCTTTTGAGATGTTGGCGCTGATCAATCCCACCCGCCCGGACTCGGTCGTTTTTGAACAGGTTGTCACCCGCGGCCTGCTCAAACTCGAGGTGCGGGCCCAGGCCCAGAACGCGGAGGACGTCGGCCGCTACACCGCCGCGCTCAAGAACGAATCCGGCATCGCCGCCGCGGAGGCGCGCGACACCCGTTCGAGGGAGGGCGCGATGAGCTTCATCCTCGACGTCGAGTTCAAGCCCGAGGCGCTGAAGAACGGAGGTGCGCTGTGAATCCCGTCAAAGCCTGGTTCCTCAGTCGCATCTTTCGCGAGAAAGTGCTCGTCCTCGCCTTCGTGCTGCTGGGCGCGCTCATCTGGCTTTCCTCGGCCTCCGACGATCTTCAGGCGAACCTGCGCGATTTTCGCAGCGCGGAATCGACCCTGGCCACGCAACAGCTCTGGTTGGACAACCGTCCTGCCATCGAGGAGGCCGCGAAGGTCGCGGTGCAGAATCTCGATCCGGCGGAGACCTACAGCCCCACCAAGCTTTTCTCCGAGGTCGTGGGCATCGCGGGCCGGGCCGGTCTCGCGGTGAACACCGATCCGCCGCGCACCCAGCGTTCGCCGCAGTTCGCCGTCCACACCATGCAGGTCACCGCGCGCCGCGCGGAACTGGCCGCCCTCCTGCGCTTCTATCAGGAGCTCGCCTCGAAGGCGCCCTACCTCGGGCTCGAATACGTTTCCGTCCAGGGGGAGCGTGCCAATCCGGGACAGGTCACCGCGACGCTTCGCGTGGTCTCGGTCGAGCTCGAGTCGGGCGGCGGCGTCACCCCGTGAGCGGGATGCCCCGCCGGACGGCCGGCGAACGGATCGCCCGGCTTGTTTTGTCGTCTGAAACTCAGGCCGCGGGCGCGGTGCCGTGATGCGCGTGGTAGCTGGCGTAGGCCGCCCCATCCGCCAGCAGGCTGTCCAGCGCGGCGGCGAGCGGTTCGAGCCGCCAGACGCCCGAGAACACGACCTTGTCGCCGATGTCGTTGCCGAGGATGAAGGCGGGGCGCTGGCTCAGTTTGTGCGCGAAAAACTCGGCGGTGGAGGCCTCGACGCGCGCCCGCACCGCGTCGGACACCGCGGCGGCGCGGAGCTTGTCGGCGGGGATCTCGGAGGCGCGGGCCGCGATTTCCACGGCTGTATCCAAAATGTCGACACGCTTGCCTTCGCGCATCGCGGCGTGACCGAGGGCGAGTCGAACGCGCTCGTCGCCGGGCGGCAGAAAATCGCGCGCCGCCTCGACGACAAGATCCGGCGTGACGTAGGCCGCGCGATCCGGCTGCACCCAGCCCGAGTTGAGCATGAACGGCGAGCGGACGACCGTGCCGCTGCGTTGGTAGAACCAGTCGCAATGCCCGGGGGAGGCGGGGAAATCCTCCGGGCGCATCAGGGCGATCCGCCAGTCGAAGGCCACGCGTCCGGCGTAGCGTCGCTTCAACTCGGCCCAGGCCGGTTCCGCCCAGTAGCACCAGGACGAGTAGACCTCGAAGTAGTAGGTGATGAAAACCGTGGGGACGGGTGAGGACGGGACGGGGGCTTCGGCGTCGGATGCTGTCGTGGACATGGATCGACGATAATCCTCCGGCCGGCGGCGGTCAACGAAAGCGCCGGCCGGCGAGGCTTCTCGTTTTTCGTTTCATCGCCGGCCGAGCAGCGCCAAGGCCTGGCGCAGACAATCGAGGAGCACGGCGGGGGCATGCGTGTTTTGCTCGGCATGGTTTTCAACGCCGTTGGAAGCGCCCTTGATCGCTAGGAAGCGCAGGCCGGGCGTGTCGGGGATGAGCCGGCAGAGCGCGTAGAACTGGCCGACCTCCATGTCGACGAGATCGACGACGCCGGAAAGACGTTCGAAGTCGCGGCGCAGCGCGGGCAGACGGTGGCGATAATCGCCGGGTCTCCGCGCGGGGGAGAAACCGTAGTAGAGATCCGACGACACGATCGACGCGGTCGGGCCGGGTGGAAGCACGGGCCATTCCGGGCGAAGCGGCTGCCCGGAGACTTCGCGATCGAGTCCGGTGCCGGCGAGGCGGGCTTCGACGATGGGGAATCCCGTGCCGAGCGGCAACGGTCGCGCGGAAAGCCGCCCGGCCGTGCCGACCAGCACGATTCGTTCGACGCGACCGGGCGCGAGAAGTTCACAGAGGATCGGTTCGACGGCCCCGGTGCCGATCGGCGCGAGCACGAGCGTGAGTTTGGGAAGCGTCCAAACGGTGTAGCCGCGAAAATCCGGCGCGGTCGCGTCGATTTCGAGCCCGAGCTGATGCAGCGCGTCGACAAAGGCGCGTTTCTCCTCGCCGCAGCAGAGAATGACGTCGGGGCGGAGTTGTTCGGGAACGAGGCGGGCGTTCGGGCTCGGTGCGGAGGCGGGCTGGCTCATGAAGCGAAGGGGGGGATTCTTCCGTAGGCGAGCGGGCGGGGAATGCCGAGCGGGATCCGGGGCGGGGCACGGTCGGAAAATTTCGGGAAAATCTCGCCCGCTCCGGCTCATCGATCTGGTTTCGCGGTCTTCCGCCATCCATGCGTCGATATCTGCGTCACGTTCGCCACCTCGTGTTTTTGTCGTTTGCGACCTCCGTTCTTGGCGGAGCGGAGATTCCGGACACGGAAAAGGGCGTGCGCGGAGCCGAGCAGCTTTACCCGATGTTCTGCGCCTCCTGCCACGGCGACGATCTGCGCGGCGGCAAGGTCGCCAGCCTGCTCGATCCAGGCCGTCGCGCCGGCGATTCCGACGAGGCTTTGTTCCGGACGATTCGCGACGGTTTGCCGCGTTCCGGCATGCCGGCCTTCGGCGCGACCCTCGACGACGCCGAGATCCGGTCGCTGGTGGTGTTTATCCGCGAGACCGCGCTGCGGACGAAGGAGCCGGTGCCGCGTCACGCCGAGCCGCTTCCCGACGGCGTGCGAAAAGGCGAGCTGCATTCCTGGCGCGCGGAGCTCGTGGTGGAGGCTTTCGACGTGCCCTGGGGGTTCGATTTTTTGCCCGACGGGCGGATGCTCGTCACCGATCGTGTCGGCACCTTGCACCTGGTCGACGGCGGACGGGTCGCGCCGGAACCCATCCGCGGCACACCTCGCGTGTGGGTGCGTGACGAAGGCGGGTTGATGGCGGTGGCGGTCGACCCGGAGCACGCCGAGAACGGCTGGATTTACCTGACTTTCGCCGATCCCGGAGACGGCGACACGGGCAACACCAAGATCGTGCGCGGACGCATCCGCGACGGGGAGTGGACCGACGAGGAGACGATCTTCGCCGCGCCGCGGGAGAGCTACACGAACCGCGGCATGAACTTCGGCAGCCGGCTCGTTTTCGACGGACCCTATTTGTTCTTCACCTTCGGGGAACGCGGCGAGGTCGGTCAGGCGCAGGACCTGTCGCGTCCCAACGGGAAGGTGCACCGCGTCTTCCGCGACGGCCGCGTGCCGCCGGACAATCCCTTCGTCGGCCGACCGGACGCCCTTGGCTCGATCTGGAGTTACGGCCACCGCAATCCCCAGGGACTCGCCCGCGATCCGGCGACCGGCGACCTGTGGGAAAGCGAGCACGGCCCCCGCGGCGGCGACGAACTCAACCGCGTGATGCCCGGTCGCAACTACGGCTGGCCGCTCGTCACGCACGGCATGAACTACGATGGCACGCCGATCAGCCCGCGCACCGGGGCGCCGGGCCTGGAGCCGCCGGTCCTGCATTGGACCCCCTCGATCGCGGTGAGCCCTCTGCACGTCTACACGGGCGACGCCTTTCCCCGGTGGAAACATCAGCTCTTCGTCGGGTCGCTTGCGCAGCAGAAGCTGTTTCGGATGGAGACGAAGGACGGGCGCGTGACGCACGTCGAACTCGTATTCGAAAAATTGGGACGCATCCGCGACATCAAGACCGGTCCCGACGGCCTGCCATACCTCGCGCTGGAGATCCCGGGACCGCATCCGGGGCGGATCATCCGGCTCGCACCGGCGGATTGAGCCCGGCGGGAGGCGGGAGAAGCGGGGCCGCTTGCGGCGCCGGGGCGAACGGGGCATTTTCGGCGATCATGAAGATCTCCCGCATCGAGCGCCCGGCGCGCCTGGCGTGCGCTTTTTTCGTCCTGTGTTTCCTGGCGGCCTGCTCCACGCCGGAGGCGCGGATCAGGCGCAACCAGGCTTTGTTCGATTCCCTGCCCGCCGCCGAACAGGCATTGATCCGGGAAGGGAAGGTGGCCGTCGGTTTCACGCCCGAGATGGTGCGGCTGGCGGTGGGCGACCCCGACCAGCGCTGGATCCGAACGGACGCGCAGGGGCAGACCGAGATCTGGAGTTACACCAGCTACGTGTCCGTTTCCGGCGGACCCTTGTATCGGGGCTACTACCACCGGTATCACGAGGGGTATCCGTTTTTTAACGACGACCTCTACTACCAGGGCGGGGCGCGGGCTCGGGAATACTTCAAGGTGACCTTCTCGGAAGGACGGGTGATCGAGGTGGCGCAGGACTCGCGCTGAGCCCGCCGCCGCCCGCCCCCCGGCGGCAGGGAAGGGCTTGCTTGGGAACGGTCGGGAGGCAGGCTGCGCCGCATGCTTCTCGAATGGTTGTCGGGCCACTGGGACTACCTCGCGTTTGCGGTCGGCGCGGCGGGGTTGTTTGGCGGCCTGGACCGATGGCTGCGACGCCGTCGTCCGGCGCCGGCCCGACTGCCGCGCGTGTTCTGGCTGGCGCTGACGGCGCTCATGTTGGCCGGTTTCTTTTTCGTCGAGGAGAGCGGCCGTCGGCCGCAGCGGCGCCTGATCGCGCTGCTGGAGAGTTTCGCTCCGACCTACGCCGCGGAGCTGCGGACGATGGGGCATGGCCAGTTGCGCGCCGAGACGGCGGCGGACGATCCGCGTTACCTCGCGATGATCGAGACGATGAAGCGCTGGGTGGAGCTGAATCCCCTGGTGAGCGACATCTACACCTATCGCCGCACCCCGGACGGCAAGGTGATGCTGATGGTCGACGCGGAGACCGATCACGACAAGGACGGCAAGTTCACCGGCGAGCGGGAGGCGCGCGCCCGTCCGGGCGAACTGTATCCCCAGGCGGGGGACGAGATCCGCCGTGCTTTCGCGGGCGAGACGACGGCGGTGGCGCGTTCGGTGAAGAACAACCGCGGCGCGTGGGTGAGCGTGCACGTGCCGATGCGCGACGCGCTGGGCCGCGTCGAGGCCGTGCTCGGGCTGGACTACTCCGCCGACCTGTGGCGCGCGGAGCTTTTCGAGCGACGGCGGGTGGCGTTGCTCTACCTCGGCGTCGTGGTGCTCATCCTGGCGGGCAGCGCCGTGGTGGTGGCGGTGAGCCGGGCGGAACTCGCGGCGCGCGCCGCCGCGGAGGAGCGCTTGCGCACGAGCGACGCCCGTCTTCGGGCGATGCTCGACCACCTGCCGTTCGCGCTCTGGCTGCTCGACGCGGACGGCCGTTGCCGGGCGCACAACGCCCGCGCCGCGTTCCTGCGCGGTGCGGAGGAGGGCAGGGCGTTCCAGGATTTCAACTACCAGGAGACGGAAAAGATCGAGCTGGAGGACGATTGCCGCCGGGCGCGCGCCGGCGCGGTGGTTTCCCGTGAGGCGGCGGGCCGGCGCGAAGGCCGGCCGTGGCATGTTTTCCGGCTGCTCGCCCCGGTGATCGAGGGGCCCGGGCGCACCGGCATCGTCGCGGTGGAGCTGGATGTGACCGACCGCGTCGAGGCGGAGCAGGCGCGTCGACGCTCCGAGCAGCGTCTGGAACTGCACGTGCAGCAGATGCCGCTCGCCTACATCGAGTGGGGATCGGACCGGCGCGTGTTGCGCTGGAATCCCGCCGCCGAGCGCATCTTCGGCTACAGCGCGGCGGAGGCGGTGGGGCGACGTTTCGACGAGCTGATCGTTCCGGCGCATGTCGCGAAGGAGGTTTCGGAGGTGTGCGAACGTCTCCTCGCGCGCGAAGGCGGCGGATTGCATATCAATGAAAACCGGACCTGCTCCGGCCGGATCATCACCTGCGAGTGGACGAACACGCCGCTCGTCGACGCCGACGGCCGGGTGATCGCGGTGGCGTCGCACGCCCAGGACATCACGGAACGCGTGGCGCTGGAGCAACGTTTGCGGCAGACGCAGCGCATGGAGTCCATCGGCCAGCTCGCCGGCGGCGTCGCGCACGAGTTCAACAATCTGCTCACGCCGATGCTCATGCAGATCGGCCAGATCGCGGCCGAGCGCGCCCAGGACGAACGTCTCGTGGCGATGCTTCGCCCGGTGGAGGACTCGATCCTGCAGGCGGCCCAGCTCAACCAGCGCATCCTCGCGGTCGGGCGGAAGAGTTCCGACACGCCCGGTTTGTTGAGCCTGAATCCGCTCGTGGAGGCGGCGGTCGACCTGCTGCGGCACACGCTGGATCGTCGCATCGAACTGCGCACCGAGCTGGCCGCGGGGCTGCCCTCCGCCCTGCTCACGAAGGGCGCGATCACGCAGGTCGTGATGAACCTCGCCCTCAACGCCCGCGATTCCCTGCTGGCGCGGCTGGAACGCGGCGCTCCCGCCGGATGGGCGCCGGTCCTCTCCATCTCGACGTCGTTGAGCACCCGGCCGCCTTCGAGCGCGCCCGAGCCGCTGCGTCGCGCGTCGGAGTGCCTGGTTCTCTCCGTCACCGACAACGGCGAGGGCATGAGCCCGGAGGTGCGTCGTCGCGTGTTCGAGCCCTTCTTCACGACCAAGGCCCCGGGGCAAGGGACCGGGCTCGGACTCGCCGTGGTCTGGAACGTGGTCGAGAGCTTGGGCGGGGTCATCGATTTGCGCACCTCGCCCGGGGCGGGCGCGACGTTTTCGGTCTACCTGCCGATCGCCAAGCCCGAGGATGCTCCGGTGTTGGTCGATGCGCCGCGTCAGGCGAACGTCGCGACGCCGCGACCGCGCGCGCTGCGGATTCTGCTCGTCGAGGACAACGAACTCGTGCGCGACACCTTCCGCGAGGCGTTGGCCCAGGCCGGGCACGCGGTGGTGTGCGCCGACGAAGGCGAGACGGGCCTCCGGTTGCTGGAGGAGGCCGCGGACAATCCTTTCGACGTGCTGATCGCGGATCTGAACATGCCGCGGCTGTCGGGGCGCGCCCTGGTGGAGCGTATCCACGGTCGAGGTCTGACGCGCGCGATCATCGTGGTCAGCGGCGTGGTCGAGCACGGGCTGGGCGACGAATTGCGCCGTCTCGGGGTGGATCGTGTGTTGCGCAAGCCCCTCGGGCTTGGCGAGCTGCTGGCGGCGCTGGCGGAGGTGACACGCGGGGCTCCCGTCGCCCGTTCCCGCGTCGAAACCTGAGGCTTTTTTCAGAAAGCCCGCTCTGGCCGGCGGGTCGGGGAAGTTGTCCGATCAAGGCAATCCCTTGCCATGAGTTCCCGCCTAAACGATTTCCTGCTCCGTAACGACCTGCGCATCGCCGGCAACCCCTGCGTCAGCCCGGATTTCTGCCTCGACTGGCCCGCGCTCCGCGCCGCCCACGCGGCCGGCCGCGTGAAGGTGTATCCGAAAAGCGGATTCACCACCGCCGCCGGCGAATGGTCGCTGTTCGAGGACCCGGACACGGGCGACCACGGCTGGCGTCTTGTCGCGAAGGCCGGCGCGGCCGGGCCCGGACTCGAGGGCGGCGAACCCGCGGCCGACGGCGCGACCATTTTCCCCGCCACCTGGACGAATCTGCTGCGGCTGAAGAACCTCGTGCAGGAACACGACGCCGAGGCGACGATCTTCCCGACCGCGGGCGGCACGCTCGGCCGCGGCACGCTCGGCATCGGCGCGCGCTTCACCACGCTCCATTGGCCGGCGGTCGAGTGGGCGATGGCGGCCCTGGGGCTCGGTCTCACCGCCAACCAAAACTCGATCCCGCGCGAGCTCGTCTACGACGTCGAGGCCATGCTCGACGGCCGGCTCGACACCGTGCCCTTCCCCTTCATCGGCGCCAACGTGCCCGAGGGACACCAGGGCCAGAGCGTCGAAGGCATGAGCCACGGCTGCGTGCTCTCCAAGCTGAAGCACGGTTTCCACCGGCGCCGCGTGGCCTGGAGTTTCAACGCCGACCATCAGCCGATCGGCGGCAAGTTCGACGCCCGCGAGGACGCGCTGGTGCGCGGTTGCCTGCTCGCGAGCTACATCACCTTCGACCTGTCTCCGGAGCTCGCCGCCGGCACGCGCGCCAAGATCGAGGACATCGATCCCGCGTTGGTCGCCAAGGTGCGCGCCCGCGTGGCGCAAGTCGGGCTCACGCTCGACGAAAAAGCCTTCGCCGAACTGCTCGCCACCGTCTGGCCCGCGATGGCGAAGATGAAGCGCCGCGACGAGAAATACGCCGCCGCCCGCGCCGCCGCGTTCACCACCGCGGTCGGCTGCGCCTACCTGCGCGAGCTCTCCATCGACGAGCTGCCCGGTCTCACCACGCCGGAGACGACGGCGGTGATGCTGGCGCTCTGCGAGGCGCTCGGGATGAAGATCGACTTCGTCGCCCCCGCCTTCGGCTTCCAGAAGAACATGCCCTATCCGGACAACGACGCGCTGCGCGCCCTGATCGAGAAGCAGTGGGCGGTGTGCCGGGCCTTCGAGGCCGGCATCGGGTTCCATTCCGGCTCGGGCAAGTCGGCGGAGAACTACCAGGTGATGGGCGCGGTCACCGGTTCTCGCCTCGAGATCAAGACCAGCGGCCGTTACACCTACGAGATGGGGCGCGCGCTTTTCGCGTCGAAGGACGCGGCCGACCAGGAACTCTGGCACGACTGGTATAAGTTCACCGTGGAACTCGCGCTGACGGGCGCCTTCGCGGAGGACGAGACCGAACGCAAGATGGCGCGGAGCTTCATCGTCGACGCGCTCGTGAAGGCCGGCGCGGCCAAGGACGCCGCCGCGGCGGAGACGGTTTTTTCCGACGTCGCCACGACGCGCCGCTTTGTCGAGGCGCTGGCTCCGAGCCCGGAGCACATGTTCTGGTTCGAATACAACTTCCTCTACGTGCTGGCCGCCGACGGCCGGGCGGAAAAGGCGGCGCTCGGCGACCACACCGCGGCGGGTTATCGCCAGCGCGCGCGTTTCTACGCGATCAGCGAGGAAGGCCGACTGGGCTTCGCGAAAAACGTCGCCACCTACATCCTGTTCCTCGCGGAAAACACCGGTCTGGCGTCCGCGACCCGTTGCGCCGAGGCGAAGAGCAGGCTCGAGGCGATGCGTTCGCTCGACGAGCTGCTCGAGGATATCGGCGGTTGAGCCGGATCGGCGCGCCCGCGTGATCAGGCGCGGGCGTTTTCGTCGGTCGCGGGCGGCGCGACGTCGACGCGCTCCACGCGGATGTCGACGTGCAGTTGGGAGCGGACGGGGCCGGGGGCGAAGACCGCCCCTTGCACCGGATTGACCGTCTCCGCCAGGGCGCCGTGGGCGACGGGGATGAAGTTCTCGTCGCACCAGATGCCGTGGGTCGGGTCGAGCCCGCGCCATCCGGCTCCGGGGAGGTAGACCTCGACCCAGGCGTGCATGGCGCCGTGGCCATGACGCGGGTCGTCGGCGGGGGCGTGGAGGTAGCCGCTCACGAAGCGCGCGGCCAGGCCGAGGACGCGGGCGAGGCCGACAAAAAGCACGGCGTAGTCGCGGCAGGCTCCCGCGCCGAGCGTGAGCGTCTCGACCGGCGTCCGGATGCCGGGATCGTGACGACGCGTGTATCGGAGCGATTGATACAAAAGGGAGTTGAGCGCGGTGAGAAAGGGGACGGTCTCGGCGGGGCGGTCGGGGAACCGTTCGTCCAGCCAGGCGCGGAGCCGCTCGGCGGTCTCGGGCGGGGGCGGCGCGAGACAGGGGGCGAGCGCGACGGCCGTCGCGGAATCGTATGCGAAGGGAAACGCGATGGCGCGGGATTCCAGGATGAAGTCGAACGGATTGGCCAGGTGACGCTCGATCTCGAACTCGGAGCGGATGTTGAGGGCGTTGGCGCGTTCCCAAAAATAGGCGATGGCGGCGTCGTTGTCCTGCGGATCGCGGAGCGGGTTTATTCGCGCGTCGGGTTGCACGGACAGGCGGTGAAGCAGAAGACGCTGGTCGGCGGACTCGCGAGGTCGGAGATAGAGGAGGTGGGGACCGAAGCTTACCTCGCGGTCGTATTCGTAGCGGGTGAGATGCGAGACGCGGAGTTTCATGCGTGCGCGGCCGAGGTTGCGCGGAAACGGTGTCGTCCGCCATTCCCGATTCGGGGAAGCGCGGGACGATTTTTCACGAGGGGGCGGGGGCAGGAATCGGGATTGGCAGGCGGGGCGGGGGGCGATTTGTTTCGCGACGCGATGCAGCCGTTGGACGTTAATCTTTATCTGGTCGGGTTCATGGGCACGGGAAAGACGACCGTGTCACGCATCGTCGCGGCCCGTCTGGGATACCGGTGGATCGACAGCGACCACGAGATCGAGCGGCTGCAGGGGCGTCCTATTCCGGAGATTTTCGCCACGGAAGGGGAAGCGGCGTTTCGTGCGATGGAGCGGGAGTTTGTTCAAAACGGACACCCGGCGGAGCGCACGGTGGTGGCCTGCGGCGGCGGTCTGGTGATCCAGGAGGGCATGCTGGCGGAACTGAAGAAACGCGGCGTGGTGATCTGTCTTCACGCGACGGTGGAGACGATCCTGCGTCGCACGGCCGGCAGCCGGCAGCGCCCGCTGCTCAACGTGGAGGATCCGGAGAAACGAATCCGCGATCTCTACGCGGTGCGCGACCCGATCTATCGTCGTTCGGGGAGCGTCATTCTGACGGACAACCGGCCGCAGATCGACGTCGTGCAGCACGTGCTGCGGGTCTATCGGCGCGACGCCATCGATTTCCTGCGCGCGCGGGGCGTAAACGGAGCCCGCTGAAAACGGGATGAGCGTGGCGAGTCTGGATCAGGCGGGCGCCGAACGTCTGCGGGCGAGGTTGCGGGGACTGGGCTTCGACGTGGTGCGTTTCGCGCGCGCGGAGCCGGCCTTCGGCGAGGGGCTGCGCGAGTGGATCGAAGCGGGATATCACGCCGACATGGCCTGGCTGGAGCGCGGCGCGGAGAAGCGCGGCGATCCGGACAAGGTGCTGCCGGGCGCGCGGACGATCGTGATGCTGGGGGTGAACTACGGGGCGGGGAGCTTGGAGCAGGGAGCGGAAGAGGACTGCGGGGAGGCGGAGCGGGGGGGGCGGAGGCCCCGTCCTGTCTGGGCGCGGTATGCGCTGTATTCGGATTACCATGACACGATGAAGGCCGGGTTGGCGGCGGCGGGACGGGCGCTCGAGGAAGAGGGCGGAGTCGGGCCCGGCGACCATCGCCACTATGTCGACACGGGGCCGGTGCTGGAGCGCGGCTGGGCGGCGCGGGCGGGCGTGGGGTTCACGGGAAAGAACGCGATGCTGATCTCGCGCGAGTTCGGCAACTGGCTGTTTCTCGCCTGCATCGTGACGCGGCTGGAGCTGCCGGCCGACGAGCCGCTGCCGGGTCGCGAGCCCGAGGGCACGCACGCGGGGAAGCTTTGCGGCAAATGCACGCGCTGCATCGACGCCTGCCCGACGCGGGCCTTCGCGGCGCCCGGCGTGGTGGACGCGCGTCGCTGCATTTCCTACCAGACGATCGAGAACAAGGGAATCATCCCGCGCGAGCTGCGGGCGGGAATTGGACGCCGGATCTACGGATGCGACGTGTGCGCGGAGGTGTGCCCGTGGAATCGTTTCGCGCAGGCGAGCCGTTCGGTGTTGCTCGCGCCGCGTCCGGAGATCGCGCGGCTGGCGCTGGAGGAGGTGCTGGCGCTGACGCCGGAGCGTTTCGCGGAGGTTTTCCGGAGGACGGCGATCAAGCGAGTGAAGCTCGCGGGCCTGCTGCGCAACGCCTGTATCGTCGCGGCGAATACGGGCGCGCGCGAATGCGCGGGGCGGATCGCCGGGCTGGCGGACGCGTCGGGCGCGGCGCCGGGCGGAGCGCCCGCGTCGCCGATGGTGCGGGCGCACGCGGTGTGGGCGCTGGCCCGGCTCGGCGAACACGGACGCCTGGCGGAGCTGCGGACGCGGGAGACGGACCCGAGCGTGCTCGCGGAGTATGAGGCCGAGGGGCTTTGAGGATGGAAACAGCCACAGAAGGCGCAAAAGGCACAAAACGGAGATGCCGCTTTTGCGTCTTCCGTGCCTTTGGTGGCTATGAGGAGGCGGGCGTTTTTCCGCCTCAGATGGTGTAGACCATGTTGCGGTAACGGATCTTACCCTGTTCGAGAAGCATGTGGACGTGGGCCCGCACGAAACGGGCGCCCTTCGGGTGCTCGATGGCGCGGCAGATGTCGTTGATGTGGAAAACCTCGTTTTCGCCGACGTATTCGATGATGTCGGCGTCGAGATCGAGGTCGGGCGCGCGCATCGGATCGTCGCCGGCGGGGAGCGGTTCGGGCGCGGGCGCGGCGACGGGCGCGGCGGAGGAGCGGCGAAGGAGCCAGACGAGCAGCGCGCCGGCGGCGAAGGCGAGGAGGTGGGTGAACATGGAGGGAGGAGGACGGTGGGCGTGACGGCGGCGACGTGCGCGCGCCGTCGGAGGATCATTTGCTCCAGTCGAGCATGCGCTGGATGGGGGCGAGGGCTTTCACGCGGATGTCCTCGGGCACCTGGATCTCGGGCTTCATGAACTTCAGGGCGTCGCGCACCTTCTCGATGGTGTTCATCTTCATGAAGCGGCAGTCGTTGCAGGCGCAGGTGTCGGTGGGGCCGGCGATGAAGGTCTTGTTCGGCACCTCTCGGCGGAGGCGGTGAAGCATGCCGCTTTCGGTGACGACGATGATGCGTTCGGCGGGCGAGTTCTTGGCGAACTTGACCATGAGCTCGGTGGAACAGACCTCGTCGGCGAGGTCGCGCACGGCCTCGACGCATTCGGGGTGGGCGACAACGGGCGCGTCCGGGAACTGCATGCGGATGCGCTCGATGGCCTGCGTGGTGAACATGACGTGGGCGTAGCAGCTGCCCGGCCAGAGCCGCATCTGGCGGCCGGTTTGCTTGGAGACCCACTGGCCGAGGTTCTGGTCGGGGACGAAGAGGATCTCGCGGTCGGCTGGGACGCGTTGGACGATCTTTTGGGCGTTGCCGCTGGTGACGATGACGTCGCTGAGCGCCTTCACGGCGGCGGAGCAGTTGATGTAGGCGACGACGTAGACGCCGGGATGCTCGGCCTTGTAGGCGGCGAGGCGTTCGGCGGGGCAGGAGTCGGCGAGCGAGCAGCCGGCCTCGAGGTCGGGGAGGAGGACGGTGCGCGTGGGGTTAACGATCTTGGCCGTTTCGGCCATGAAGTGGACGCCACAGAAGAGGATGACGTCGGCCTGCGCGGCCTGCGCCTGGTAGCTGAGTCCGAGGGAATCGCCGACGAAATCGGCGACGCGCTGGATGTCCTCGTTTTGGTAATTGTGCGCGAGGATGACGGCGTTGCGCTCCTTCTTGAGGGCGAGGATCTCCTCTTGGATGGCGGTGAGAGGGGGAAGCTCGGCGCGCGGCGAAATGACGACGGGTTCGTAGTTGAGGACGGCGGGCATGGGAGAAGGGGACGGGAGAAATGTTTGGCCGCTGAGTTTCGCCAAGGGGGCGCTGAGGGCCGGAGTGGATTGAGCGGCGAAACGAAGCGGGTCGGCGAGCAACCGGTGTCTTGGGACGGTGCCGGATCAGTTTTTCGGATTGGAGGCGGTTTGGCGGACGAGTTGGAGCAGCGCGTGGAACTCGGGACGTTTGCGGAGCGTGGCGAGGTCGGGATCGTCGCTCATCCAGTCGGCGTCGTCGTAGCCGAGGGCGATGGCCTGGGCGAGGGTGGCGAGGGCGTCGCCGGGGCGCTTCATGAGGGCGAGGCTGCAGGCCAGGTTGTAGTGCGCGGTGGCGTTGTCGGGCTGCAGGCGCACGAGCTTGCGGTCCATTTTCAAGCCGTCGGCGACGCGGCCGACCTTCGTGTAGAGCCCGCCGAGGATCTCCACCACCTCGGCGTAGGACGGATTGCGGCGGAGGATGCTTTCGTAGAACGAAATGTCGAAGGAATGGTCTTCTTTGCGGGACATGGACAAACGGAGAGTAGCGGGTCGACGCGGGACGGCAACGAGCGCCGGCTACGCAGGGAAACGCAGGACGCGGTTCAGGAGGCGGCCGCCGCGGCGGCGCGGTGTTTGCAGATCCCGGTGGTCTTCAACGAGTCGCAATGGGCGTTGACCTGGAGGCGCTGCGAGACGGGGGTGAGGCCGAGTTTCGAGGAGACGGTGCTGCCATACCAGGACATGAACGGAGCGCTGATCTCGAAGATCTTGTCGCAGTCGACGCAGATGACCTGGGCGACCTGCGCGGAACTGTCGGTGTTGGGCAGGTAGTATTTGAGATTTTTGCCGATATCGACCTCGCGGAGGACACCGCTCTCGATGAGGTGGGGCAGGGTGCGGTAGACGGTGGCGCGGGAAACGGAATCGTCGATCGCACGGGCGTGAGCGAGCAGCTCCTCGGCGGTGAAGTGCTCCTTTTGGGCAAAGGCCGCGTCGAAAATGGCGAGGCGCTGGTTGGTGATACGCAGGCCGGCGGCGGCAAGGTGGGTGCGAAACTTAACGCGGGCGTCTTCGGTGCTCACAAAGGGAGTCTCAGTTGAGTCTCAGGTATGTCAATGGCCGGGGTGCACAAACGGGGCTCACGATGGAGAACATTTTGTTTTCCATCTGCTTCCGGGCCTAACGGAATGACGGGCCGTCCGGCGCGGTGCCCGATGAGGCACGTGGAAGAAGGTGAAATCCTTCGTTTCTCACCACGTGGCGACATCGCGCGCGAAGGCGGCGCGGTCGGGGGCCTTGAAGAAGGCGGTGCCGGCCACGAAGGTGTCGGCGCCGGAGGCACGACATTCGGGACCGGTCTTGGCGTCGACGCCGCCGTCGACCTCGAGGCGGAACTTCAGGCCGGCTTCGCGACGCCAGGCGTCGAGTTGGGCGATCTTGGGCAACATGTCGCGTCGGAAGGCCTGTCCGCCGAAGCCGGGCTGCACGGTCATGACGAGAAGGAGGTCGATCTCGGCGAGGAAGGGCTTGGCCAGATCGGCGGGCGAGCCGGGGTTGAGCACAAGGCCGGTCTGGCAACCGAGTTCGCGAACTCGGGCGAGCAGAGCGCGATGGTCGATCGCGGGTTCGAGGTGGAAGCTGATGAGGTTGGCGCCGGCTTTGGCGAAGGGCTCCACGAAGTCCTGCGGGTTGTCCAACATCAGGTGAACGTCGAAGAAGAGTCCGGGCACCTCGCGGCGCAGCTCGGCGACCATCTGGGGGCCGAAGGTGAGGTTGGGCACGAAATGGCCGTCCATGATGTCGAGGTGCAGCCAAGGCGCGCCGGCGGCGGCGACCTGCGCGGCGCTGTCGGCCAGACGGATGTGCTGGCCGGCGAGGATGGAGGGGGCGAGGACGGCGGGATGAACGGGAGCGGACACGTCGACACCGTGAAGAAGCGCGGCGGCGGAGGGCAAGGGCGCGAATACCGGATATCGCGGTCGGCCCGAATGCGGGCTGGCGGGCGCGGCAGGGATGACTATGGATGTGCGGTTTATTTTTCCGAATGAGCCTGTCCGAGAAACGCCAAGCCCTGCTCGACGACCTGATCACGCTGCCCGACGCGGAGGAGCGTTTCGTCTACCTGCTCGACAAGGCCAAGAAGTGGAAGCCGCTCGATCCCGCGCTGAAGACCGACGCCCGCCTGCTGCCGGGCTGCGTGTCGCGGCTCTGGCTGTATCCGGAATTTCGTGACGGCCGTTGCTGGTTCCACATGGACGCCGACGCGATGATCTCGAAGGGCATCGCCGCGGTGCTGTGCGGCTTCTATTCCGGCGAGACGCCGGCCGACATCATCGCGACCGAGCCGGATTTCCTGGCCGAGGCCGGGCTCACGCAGGTGTTGTCGGCCAATCGCAGCAACGCGCTGGCGAACCTGCGCCGCCGCATCAAGGCCTACGCCGAAGCCTGCCTCGCGGGCGAGGTGACCGCGGCGGGCTGAGCCGGGTGCCGGGACCGCGCGCGGCCGGGCAGGGGCAGGGGCCGGGCGCGCGGAGGCCGGGACCGACGGTGTCGTTCAGGAAGCGGGTTTCGCCTCGTCGGCGGGGCGCACGTTTTCGAGCCACCAGCCGTCGGCCTTTTTGACCAGGGTCGCGGTGATCGCCCGGTCCTTCTTCGCGGCGGCGAGCGTGGAGGCGTCGACCTTGAGAAGCATGGTCATGGCGCGCATCACGCCGGGGATCTCCTCGTGTTTCACGAGCAGCGCGGACTTCTCGGGCATGACCGCGAGGACGACGCCGCGCAGCGGGTGGCCGACGGGCGCCTCGGACTCGGAGGCGGCCGGCTTCGTCTCCGCTCGCGGCGCGGTCGCGACGGAGCAGCAATCGGCGGCCGCGAAGGCGACGCCGGAAACCAGGGCGTGGAGAAAGAGGGCGAGGGCGGTGATGCGCTTCATTTGGATGCGAGGTGAAAAACTGGGTCGGGAGGCGGAAGAGGTCGAGCGACGAAGGCGAGGCGTGGGGCATGCGGAGGAGGCCGCGGTCGAACGCGCGGATTACCGGGGGAAAAAATCCTAAGAAGCGTTTCTAGGTATGATTTTCTAGGGAACGGTTCCGGGTGGCCTTGCACGGGAAAATTCCCGTGAGGTCGGGCATGGACCATTCCCGCCTTTCGCGCGGTGCCGATCTCCTGACGCCCCTCCGGTTTTTTCTCCTCATGTTCAACCTGCTCGCCATCGGCGGCGCCGTCGCCGCCGCGGCCCCGGCCGCCCGGACGTTCGTCAACCCGCTGCTGCGCGCGCCGGCGCAGGATCCGCAGGTCGTGTATCATGACGGAAACTACATCTATTGCGAGTCGTCGCCCGAAGGCGTGTTTTTGCGTTCCGCCGCCGACTTCGCGGGCCTCGCCGACGCGCCGGCGCGTCGGGTGTGGGCGCCGCCGGCGCGGGGGCCGATGTCGAAAAACATATGGGCGCCCGAGCTGCACATCCTCGACGGCAGGCCTCACATCTACGTGGCGGCGGACGACGGCGACAACGCGAACCACCGCATGGGCGTGCTCGTCGCCGACTCCGACGACCCGGCGGGGCCGTATCGGCTCGCGGCCGTGCTCGACACCGGCGGCTGGGCGATCGACGGCACGGTGCTGACGCTCGACGACGGACGGCGTTATTTCATCTGGTCGGGCTGGCCGGGGAAAAAAGACGGACAGCAGAATCTCTACATAGCGAAAATGAAGAGCCCGACCGAGCTCGAGGGCCGACGGGTGTTGATCAAGCGTCCCGACCAGGCTTGGGAGCGCCATGCGATGCCGATCTGCGAGGGACCGCAGGTGCTGCGGCGCGACGGGCGCACCTTCCTGATCTACTCCGCGAGCGGTTCGTGGACGGCGGACTATTGCCTCGGCATGCTTGTGCTGGAGGCCGGGCGCGATCCGATGAAGCCGGGGGACTGGATCGCGGCCGGACAGGTGTTTGCGCGCAACGAGTTCGCCTACGGCGTGGGGCACTGCGGTTTCGTGGGTTCGGCGGACGGGCGCGAGGACTGGCTGGTCTATCACGCGAAGACCCTCGTGACCGACGGTTGGAATGATCGCGAAGTGCGCGCGCAGCCTTTCGTCTGGGACGTGCGCGGCTGGCCGGTTTTCGGCGAGCCGGCGAATCCGTCGTTGTCGTTCGCGCTCCCGTCGGGACGCGAGGTCACCCCGATCGCGGCCGCGACGGCCGGATCGTCGCGGATCGAGGACGCCGCGTTTGCGGTTCATCGGGCCTTGGCCGGGTTCCACCAATCGCGGCCGGTCGAAGGGCGATAGGTTTCCTCGACGCGGAGCGAGGCGGCGTGGCCGTCGGCGAAGACGTAGCAGGCCTTGCCGGAGTGGCGATCGTGGGCGAGCGCGGCGCGCGCGGCGTTCTCGCCCGACCAGAGGTGGGCCATGATGTGGTCGCCGTAGGGGACGGCGCGCGGTTCGGCGAGGAGGATGGTGCGGGCGGGATTTGGAATTCTTGCCAGGCTGCGCCAGGTGGACGGGCTGCCGGCGTAATCGTCGCCGTCGGGGCTAAGCTCGAAGTGGACGTTGAGCGCGTAGCTGTGGAGCGAGGGATCGGTGGCGGAGTCGGACGGACAACGATAGCGGGTGTTGAAGAACGTCGCCCAAGCCGCCTCGTCGGACGACGAGGCGAGACCGAGCGCGGGTGCGATGGCGCGCGACCAGCCGGGCTCGCGGTGGGCGCCGGCGCTGTGGTAGCTGCGCGGGAGCGTGCCGCGGTTTTCGTCGGCGACGAGGAGCACGGCCTGGCCGAGCGAGCGGATGTTCGCCAGGCAACGCGCGGCGCGCGCGTGTTCGCGCACGCGGCCGAGCGTCGCCAGCACGAGCGCGGCGAGCACGCCGATGATCGCGATGACGACGAGGAGCTCGACCAGGGTGAAGCCCGGTCGAGCCGAAGGGGACGGTCGTCGATGTGACATCAGCGGCGACGGCGGCGACGGGAGGCGGAGGAGACGCCAAGCGCGGCGACTCCCGCGAACACGGCGAACGCGGAGGGTTCGGGCACGGCGGCCACGGTCCAGGTGTAGAGGACGGTCGCCGGCGTGAAGGCCGGATCGGCGAGCGCGGCGAGCGCCGCCGCGTCGTATTGGGCGAAGCCCGTCGAGCCGGTGAAGGGCGTGTTCGCGATGAAGATCTCGAACTCGGCGGTGTAGGTGCCGACCACGGAGCCGGAGGGCAGCGTGAAGTAGTTGTGCCACATGGAGCCGTTCCAGAGCACCTGGTCGCCGACCTCGGTGAAGATCTCATCCCAGCGGTTCGCGGACGCGGAGTAGTTGAAGGAGCGCAGGTCGTCGGAGGAGACGGAGACGAGCCGGATGGCGAGCGATTTTCCCTCGGGGATGTTCGCCATCGTCATCGTGCCCATGCCCATGAACATGAAACCGTATTGGTTGTTGAACAGCGCCCCCGCGCCGGCGTTTTCGACCGGGGTGCCGCCGACGCCGGCGGGCGAGCCGAGATCGTCGCGCCAGGCCGCGTCGGTGGCGAACCAGTCGCCGGGGCTCCAGTCTTGGAGCGAACGAAGTTCCGGCGTGTCGGCCGGGGCGAAGGCGATCTGGATCGAGCCCGCGGTGGGCGCGGCGCCGGTGCCGGCGGTGGCGAGAATCGTGACCATCGGCATGAGCATGCCGCCCTGGTCGTCGGGGCCGGGCACGCTGGTGATGAGCGCGGCGGAGGATTGGGATGCGGCCGAAACGAGGCCGACGGAAAGAAGAAGCGCGGTGCGCATGAGGGGAGGAATTCGAGTTTGAGAGTTGGAGGACGCGTCCGTGGGAACGGCCCGGGCGGATCGGTTTCCGGTCGGGAAAACGACGAGGCGACGGCGCGCGGACGCGGGCGCGCGAAATGGCGTCGCATGGGCGAAGCGAAAACACCCGCGGCGAAACGCGTGATGCGGGCGTGCGACGAAGACCGGTGTTATCCGGCTATGCGTTCAGGCCGCGCGCGGCGGCTCGGTCGGCGGGGCGGGACGCGCGTGGGAGTTGACCCGGAAATCCTCCCTCGGCCATTCGAGGGCGGGCAGGGAGGCGAAAACGAAAACGTGGGCCGGGGGCGTCGCGAGCGGGGCCTTGGCCTTGGACAGCGTGTCGGCGGCGGGCACATCGCCGTTCGAGGTCATGCCGTCCGCGCGGGTGCGGGAATCGGCGACGAACTCGCAGACGTTGCAAAGGTTGTCGGCGGTGAAGGTCAGTCGCACCGCCTCGTCGAACGGCATGGTGCGACTGTAGGTCGCGATCATGCGGCCCCAGGCGAAACCCTGGAGCACGTCCCACTGCGCGCCGCTGGCGAGGAGCCAGGCGAAGAGCACGACCACAGTGGAGAACCGGCGCATAGGCACCGCGCACCAAGACGGGGCGTCCGCGCCTTGGCAAGCCCGGACTCGCGCCGATCGCGTCTGTGTGCGTTCGCGAGATTGGGCTGGGCAAGCGCAGGGGAAGCTGGGATTTCGTGGGACGCTTTTCGCAATCTACGCATCCCCGACATCCGATATTTATGGCCCTTTGGGAATATAAAGTGATCACCAGCGGCAAAGGCGGTTTCGCCTCGGCCACCATGCTCGAGAGCTACCTGAACCAGCTCGGCAAGGACGAGTGGGAGATCATCGACTTTCGCACCGACCCGAACAATCCGCTCGTTTTCAACGGGCTCGCGCGTCGCCCGACGCAGCGCGAATGGACGCTTGAGGCGGCCGTCGCCGCCGCGGCGAAGGCCGAGGCCGACAAGATCCGCGCGGAGTTGATGCAGAAACAACACGCCGGCGACGTCGCCGCGTCGGCCGATTCTCCCGCGGGTTCCACCGCCGGCGAGATCGCCGCCGGTTCGGACAGCCTGCGGCAGTTGCGCGACACCGATCGCGACGGCGATCCCGAGGCGTTGGCCGAGGAGGCGGCCCAGCCGGACAACAGCTGGGACGATCTCGACGCCTTCGAGGACGACCTCCCGACCTTCTTCGACGCGATCAAACCGCATCTGCGCAAAAACCAAAACGCGCCCGGCCAGTCCGTCGCGCTCAACTACCTCGCCAAGCGTTGGGAGCAACCGGAGGCCGATCTGCACGGCGCGCTCGTCGAGTGCGGTTTCGTCATTCCGGAAAACGACACCGACGCGCCGGTGTATCTCGAGTTCGAGGGCGACCTCTACTGGGTGGAGAAGAACGCCCGCGGGCAGTATTTTCTCAACACGCGCGAGAAGCCCCGGCCGAAATTCCGCATCGCGCAGGGCAAACCGCTCGATCCCTCCGATCCCGCCTACGAGGCGCTCGCCGAGGAGCAGGCCGCGCTCGAGGCCGAGCGCGCCAAGCGTGCCGCCGAGCAGGCCGCCCGCGAGGCCGAGGCCGCCGCCCGTCGCGCCGAGCGCGAGGCGCAGC
>Ga0065721_10049090_pt1 | contig 46811 bp, 38 predicted proteins | sample Mesricmetagenome_FD_59108 | JGI IMG/M metagenome (GOLD analysis project Ga0065721, IMG submission 59108) | Mesophilic microbial community from rice straw/compost enrichment Sample: eDNA_1 v2 (version 2) | ecosystem: Engineered > Solid waste > Grass > Composting > Bioreactor | place: USA: Davis...
CGAGATCACCCTAGGGTCGCGTGGAATCCCACTGAACGATGTCATGTTCGAAGAGGATAAAATCGATGCTCTCCGAAACAGCCTTGAATAACCGCATGACTGCCATTCATCGCGTGCTGACGCGCGCGAAGACGCGGGCCTACCAGGGCACCGAGTCGCGGGAGATGGGGCGTATTCTGGACGACACGGAGTATCTGGTCGCGCTGCTCTTGAACGGCGACCCGGACAATCGCTTCCGCCCCTACCTTCAGCACATCGAGGAGAATTACGATGGTTTCGACGGTCTCGTCGCTGCGTTCGACGCGGCGGAGGGTGGAATCGCTACAGCGCGGGCTGAATCGCCCGCCGCGGCCACGCGGTAGATCCGTTGAGTAAGCCGGCCCCTAACGCCATCGAGATCCGGGATGTCTCGAAGCGGTTTTACGTAGTCAATCACGGATACGCGGGCATCAAAGGTAAACTTGGCGCGCTGGTGCGCGGGGTGAAGCCCGAGGTGCGCGAGGTCATAGGGCTAGACGCCGTCAGCCTGAACATCGCGGCGGGCGAGACGGTGGCGCTCATCGGGCGAAACGGCTCGGGAAAATCCACCCTGCTCTCGCTCATCGCCCATGTGATGCTGCCGGACAGCGGCACAGTCACCTTCCCCGCCAGCGCCGATCCGGCGCACCCGCGCATCGCACCCCTGCTTGAAGTGGGGGCGGGCTTCCACCCGGACCTCACCGGGACGCAGAACGTCTTCTTCAACGGCTCGATCCTCGGCATCACCCGCGCCGAGATGGCCGAACGCTTGGAGAGCATCAAGGCGTTCGCGGATTTTGAGAAGCCGGAGTACTACGACGCCCCCGTGCGCACCTATTCGTCGGGCATGTACGTCCGCCTTGGATTCGCGGTTGCGGTACACACCGACCCGGAGATCATCCTGGTGGACGAGACGATGGCAGTGGGCGACGAGGTCTTCCAGGAAAAGTGCTACGCGCGCATCGGGGAGTTCCAGCGCGCGGGCCGCACGATCGTCCTCGTGTCGCACGATATGGACATCGTCCGCCGCGTCGCCACGCGCGCCGTCTGGCTCCGCCAGGGGCGCGTGCAGGCCGACGGCGCCGTGAACGAGGTAATCCACGCCTACCACCATAGCGTTGGCCTGCCTGATTAGCGTGAAATTTTCCCGAGAGTCTGTAACTATTCCGAATGCCGCCCGACTCATAACGTGAGTCGGTTTTTTTTCTGTTATACTGGCCGGAGCAGGCGAACAGGCGCGGGACGCAAATAGGGAAGGAGAGGCGGCGATGACGAAGCGGACGCACGAGTTTTGGGTGTCCGACCCGGTGGACGAGGCGGTACGTCGGGCGAAGATCACGCTGAAGAACCTGGGGGCGCTGAAGGCAGTGGTGCCAAACCAGCATGTGGTGGGCACCGTGGCGTTCGGCGTGCAGGAACCAGCGGTGGTGCGTATCTCCTGGCGTCCGGAGAACGAGCCGGAACTGGACCCTGCCCTCTACGGGGGGAAGGTCTCGGCGCCTCGCCGTGCCTTGCCGGGTACGATGCTGACCCTGGAAGTGAGCCACGAAGAGGGAGGCGAGGCCGCCGTGCGTAGCGCGATTGAGCGCTTTGAGGAGGCGTACCGCCACTTCGACCAGCCCGACTACACCCCGGACCGCCTGGGTATCCTGCCCGTCACCATCATCGGCTTCATCGTGGTTCTGCTGCTGCTGGCGTTCCTGCTGGCGCGGCGGACGAACGTCTTCAAGCCGGAGCCAACCCCGAAGCCTTCGGCGACGGCAGTCGCCCAGTAGCCGCCGGGCCGGGCGAAAACTCACCCGGCCCGCTTCGGTCGTCGGCCCTACTTCAGGGCGTAGACCTTGTTTCCCGAAGCCATGTAGACGGTGCCGTCTCCGCCCAGCGACGGGTCCGGCGGGCGGCTGGCATTCCCCAGGTTCTCCACCGGGAACTCCCACAGCACGGCGCCGTTCGCGGCGGCCAGGGCGACCACCCGGGTGACTGTCGGGAACTCGCGCGTGGTGTAGGCGATCACCACCCTCCCGCTGGCGTCGATAGCCGGGGCGGAGTAGAAAACCGGAATCTGCGCGTTCGGGAAGGCGGCCACGCTCCAGCGCTTCTGGCCGTTGTCGCCGCGCAGAGAGTAGACCAGATTGTCCTCCGCCGGGGCAATGACCTCGCCGCTCGGGCCAATGCCGGTCCCCGCGACGTTTCCGGTCGCCCCGGTGGACGCGGCGCCGGTCGCGAACGCCCAGCGCTGCTGGCCCGTGGCCCCATTGAACGCCCGCACCGTTCCGTCGGCCGCACCCAGGTACACGGTGCCGTCGGCGCCGACAGACGGCGAGGCGCCCAATACCCTCTGCCCCGGCGTTGCCTCCCAGCGCCGCGCGCCCCCGCTGGTCAGCGCGGTAAGCAGACCGGCGGCGGACCCGGCGTAGATGGTACCGTCTGCCCCCAGGGCAGGGGCGCTCTGAGTATTCCCCAGCACCGCTCCGATTGTGTAGGTCCAGTTGAGGCCCCCGGAGGCGTTGAGGGAGTGGATGACCTCGCCGTTCAGCGTGTAGGCCACGGCGTAGATGGTTCCGTTTTCCGCCACGGACGGCCCGGCGTAGATAGTGCCTACTGACGCGGTCCACTTCTGCTGCCCCGTGGCGGCGTCCAGGGCGCGGAGCGTACCGTCTGTGGCGGCGACGTAGAGCACGCCTCCCCCGGTGAGCGCCATAGGAGCGATGATGCCCTGGAACGTTGCTCCGGTGTTGACGCTCCACAGCACGGAGCCATCCGTCGTTTTCAGAGCGATCACCTGACCGGCGAGCGTTCCGACATAGACTGCGCCTTCGCCCACGATGGGGGGCGTGACGACGTTGGCCGGGGCGGTGTAAGTCCAGCGGGCGGTAGGAGTGGTGGCAGGCGCATTGACGCCGGGTAGGTGTCCCGTGTTGCGGACGTTGCCGCGTGCCTTCGGCCAGGGGGCGCCCGAGATCCCGACGCCCTCCTTCACGGCCACGGTCACCGTGCCCTCCTTACCGGACTCGGTCTCCGTTGCTGTGACGCTAGCGGTGCCCAGGGAGACGCCCCGAACGGACGCGCGGTCGCCGTTTGGGGTCACCGTCACGGCTGCGCCCTCTTTAGCCCAGGTCCACTTCGACGGGGCGGTGAGCACCGTATCCCCGTCCGCGTTCAGCGCTGTGGCGACTAGTTCTACCGTGCCGCCGGGAGCCACCTCGGGCGCAGCAGGGGTGATCTGCACCCGGTCTATGGTGGAGTCCAGCGTCAGCGTGACGGACGCCACCTGAACGGGCTTCACCTCCACCGGGACGCTACCGCGCGCCTGGGCGATGCCCGAGCCGTTGCTCTCCGGGTAGGCGGTGGCGGTGACCGTGACCTGGCCAGAGGGGACCTCGTTCAGCAGTACCTTTGTGGTATTGCCGGAGGAGGGCCGGGATGCCAGCGTTCCGGCGACGTTGTTTCCGTTCGCGTCTGTGACTACCACGCGGATGCTCTTCGCAGCAACCGGGAGGAGGCGCGTGGACGGCGCCTCATAGGGCGGCCACTGGATATTTAAGCTCAGGGTGCCAGCCTGGCGGGTCGGCCCATTGCCGTCGCCCGGGTTCACCGGACCGTTCAGCGGGGTGATGCCACCGCTGCTGCACCCTGCGGTCCAGAGGGCGGCAGCGGGCATCAGGGTCGCCAGGGTGGCGGCGGCAAGAGCCCGCCCGCGGCGTGTGCGTGTCTGCGTCGTGAAGCGCATCGGCGAGTCTCCGTCTCCTACTGAAGCGTCACGTTAATGCTGCCGGGGCCTTCGTTCCCACCCGTCGAGTTCCCGACCACAGTGCTCCCGGGCGAACTGGGGGTAGGAGTCGGGGTCGGCGTGGGAGTTGGCGTCGGGGGCGGTGTCGGAGACGCAGGCGTTCCCGAGGGGGTCGGCGTGGGCGTCGGAGTCGGGCTACCCGCTCCGTCGGAGGGCGTGGGGGTGGGTGTCGGGGTTCCGCCAACGTTGGTGCCGGTCACAGAGTCAGTTCCGCCGTTGTCGCCCCCTCCACCCCCGCAGCCTGCGAACGTGGCGGCGACCGCCAGGAACGTCAGCGCGAAGGGCAGGAACGCAAGCACGCCGCTCCACCGTCGTCGGTCGAAGAAGCGTGGCCTTCGGGAAATCGGCCTGCGGCCGTCAGGATTCGATGCCATGTGGAACTCCCTGCAGTAATGCTCGGACCCGCGGGCGAACCGCTGTCGCTGGTAGGGTACCCCGTTTTTCGTGTTCCGCCTATCCATTGGACCGGGCGAGAGGCGCTTCCTTCAAAAGAGCCTCCATCCGGCGGTCGGGTACAATGGAGCTATCTCAATTTACGCCAAGCGGTCTTATCTCAACCCATGATAGTAGTTACCGGCGGTGCCGGTTTCATCGGCAGTGCCTTCGTCTGGAAGCTTAACGAGCAGGGGATCACGGATGTCCTCGTGGTAGACGCCCTGGGGACATCGGAGAAGTGGCGCAACCTGGTGCCGCGCCGCTACGCGGACTTCCTGCACAAGGACGCCTTCCTGCAAAAGGTACGCGACCGCTCCCTCACCGGGGTCACCGCCGTGGTCCACATGGGGGCCTGCTCCGCCACCACCGAGCGCGACGCCGACTATCTGATGGAGAACAACTATCGCTACACCCGCGAACTGGCGGAGTGGGCGGTAGGCAGCGGCGCTCGCTTTCTCTACGCCAGTAGCGCCGCGACCTACGGCGACGGCTCACAGGGCTTCGCAGACGATGAGTCTGCGCTCGACTCCCTGCGCCCGCTGAACATGTACGGCTACTCGAAGCAGCTTTTCGACCAGTGGGCGAAGCAGAACGGCCTGCTGGACCGGATGGTGGGACTGAAGTTTTTCAATGTTTTCGGCCCGAACGAGTACCACAAGGGCGACATGTCCAGCGTGCTGTACAAGGCGTACGGCCAGATACGCGACACCGGCCACCTGAAACTCTTCCGCTCGTACCGCCCGGAGTACGGCGACGGCGAACAGAAGCGCGACTTTGTCTACGTCAAAGATGTGGTCGAGGTGATGTGGTGGCTTCTGCAGAACCCGGGGGTGAATGGCCTGTTCAACCTGGGGACGGGACAGGCGCGAAGCTGGAATGACCTCGCCCACGCTATGTTCGCGGCGATGGACCGGGAGCCGGATATCCGCTACATTGAGATGCCGGACGCGCTGAAGGGCAAGTACCAGTACTTCACCAAGGCCACGATGGAGAAGCTCAGAAGCGCCGGCTGTCCCGTCACCTTCCGCTCGCTGGAGGACGCGGCCCGCGACTACGTGACGTACCTCGCGCAGGAAAACCGCCCGCTGTGAACCGCAGCGTATCGCCGTGGACTGAAGTCCCGGCTTCGTTGATTCAAGCCCGCCTCCGCGGGCTCCTTGGGGCGAGGGGCGGCTACGGGCGAGCGGTAACCGAATCGGGTACGGGAGCCCGCGGAGGCGGGCTTGAATCAACGAAGCCGGGACTTCAGTCCACGGCGAAAACGCCCCTGCGAAGGCAGCCCGTCAGGTGACATACGGTGGGTTCCTGCTTGTCTTCCTGTGCGCGCCGATCGCCCTGCTGCTGGCCGCGCTGTGGCGGCGGCTGCGGCGGCGCCACCTGATCGCCTGCGGACTGGTCTGCCTGCTCGCGTTCGTCTACACCACGCCGTGGGACAACTACGCGGCTTATAAGGGACTCTGGACGTTCGACCCGGCGTTCGTGTACGGCCCGCCGCTCTGGTTCGGCTACCTGCCGCTGGAAGAGTATCTGTTCTACTTCGCCGAGGCGGTGTTCGTCTGCCTGGTCGTCGTCGCGCTGTCGCGGGTGCGGTGGCTGCGGGCGGAAAGTGACCCCTGATGCTGCCCTTCGGGAAGTTCTCCTACCTCACGATCCTCCTGCTCTGGGTGCTGCCCATCTTGGCGATTCAGTGGGCGGTTGCGGGGCGGGCGCTCTGGCGGGCACGCCGGCTGATTCTTGCCACGTTCCTGGTCTGCGGGACGTACCTGTCTCTGGCGGACCATTTTGCGATCGCGCGCGGCATCTGGCAGATTCGCGAGGAGGGGATAGTCGGGTGGCGGCTGCAGGGGCACCTGCCATTAGAAGAGTCTCTATTCTTCTACCTCACCGTTCTGATGTGCGCGCAGGGGTTTGTGATGCTGGCGGGGCACTTCCGGCCGAAGGCGCCGCCGGGAGGAGAAGCCGAAGGGGAGGCGACGGTTTGAAAGTTCGTACGGGAGCAGAAGTCCTGGCCGCGGATGGGTTCGCACGGCTGCAGGGGCTGTCGGTGGGACTGGTCACGAACCAGACGGGGGTGTTGGCGAACGGAACGCCGACGGCGGACGCCCTGCGCGCTGCCGCGCCCGGGGTGAAGCTAAAGGCGCTGTTCGGGCCGGAACACGGCGTACGCGGGGATGTCCCGGCGGGCAAGTACGTGTCGGGGGGCAGGGACGCGAAGACGGGCCTGCCCGTGTACTCTCTTTACGGGACGACGAAGGTGCCGACCGCGGCCATGCTGAAGGGGCTGGATGCCCTGATCTTCGACATCCAGGACATTGGCTGCCGCTCCTACACCTACCTGTCCACGCTGGGGTGTGTTCTGGAGGGCGGGGCGCGGCACAAAGTCTCCGTGATCGTGCTGGACCGCCCGAACCCGCTGGGCCTGACCCGGGTAGAGGGCGGACCGCCGGAGCGCGGCTTTGTGTCGTTCATCAGCAAGTATGCGACGGCGTACCGGCACGGTCTGACCATGGGCGAGGCGGCGAAGATGATCAACGGGCGCGGCTGGCTCCCCGGCTCCCTCGCGGCGGAACTGACCGTGATCTCCTGCGAGGGGCTGACGCGCGACCTGGCGGGGTGGGAGGCGCTGGGCGGGCTGCCCTGGGTTCGCACTTCGCCGAACGTGCCGCATCCGCGCACGCCGCTGTACTACGCCGCTACCGGGATTGTGGGAGAGCTCCCCACCGTCTCCATCGGTATCGGCACGGATTTCCCGTTCGAGGTCATCGGGGCGCCCGGTGTGGACGCGGTAGCTCTGGTGAAGGCCCTGGAGAAGCTGCCGCTGGCGGGCTACGTTTTCCGCCCGCAGGAGTGGACGCCTACGAAGGGCGCGCACCGGGGCCGGCGCTGCGCCGGGGTGCGGGTGGAGGTGGCGGATGTGGGGCGGGCGGAGTTGTGCCGGTTCAACTTCGCTGCGATGGATGCCCTGCGCCGCGCCGCGCCGGATCTGCGCCTCTTTACCGCGTCCGGCCCGACGCGCATGTTCGACTACGCCTGCGGCACCGACCGGGTGCGGAAGGCGTACCAGGCGGGGAAGGGGGAGGCGGACCTGTGGGCCGCCTTCCAGAAGAACGCGGACGCCTTCGCTGCCGCGCGCAAGCCCTACCTGCTGTACTGACCCAACATACTTAGAGGGGCGGTAGCACACCGTTGGGGTCCAGTGCGGCCTTGAGGGCGCGCAGGGCGGCGAGTGCCTCAGGGCCGCGCTCCCGCTCCCACCACGCGCGCCGCGTTTCGCCAACGCCGTAGTGGTGGGCGACCGAGGTCGCGCCGGCGTCCACCGCCGCCCCCAGCACGGCGTCGGTCAACCGCAGATACAGGTCCCGCGCCGCTTCTGGCTCGTTGGGTTCGGCCTGCGCCGTCACGAAGAGGTCCAGCGCCGCGCCGTCCGGGCCGGGATGTGTGACCTGCGCCTCCGCCCCGGTAGCCAGCGGGGCGGCCGCGCGCCGCATCGCGGTGTGCGCCTCCTTCAGCGCGGGCCAGGGGCACCATACCGAGAACGCGTCCGCGAGGCCGCCCGGGCGCCCGTTCGCAGCCATCCAGCCCGTCTGATAGCGGGCATCGTACCAGGCGTCCCCGATCTCCGGCCCTAACTCCCGGCCGCCTACCTTCTGGCAGACGGCGTGTGCCATCTGGTAGTGGCCCGTCTGCACCACCTCGCTGCCCTCAAACCCCATCAGCAGAAGGCACCCGCTGCCCGGCGGCAGCCCGGCCGCAGCTAGCGGCTCGGTCGCGGCGTCCGCATCCCAGACACGCGCTACCGCCGGGCGTGCGTCGCTGCGGTACACCAGGCGCAGGGCGTCCACGGCATCCGGGAACGACGCGAACGTGAACACCGCCCAAGCCCGCGCCTCTGGCATCGGGAACATCCGCAGTGTCGCCCCCGTTACGATGCCCAGGGTGCCCTCAGACCCGATGAGCAGACGGTGCAGACCAGGTCCTGCGGCCTGAGCCGAGGTACGGACGACCTGCCCCGAGGGCAGGACCGCCTCCAGAGCCCGTGTCAGGTCCGCCTGACGGCCGTATGCGCCTGAGAAAGCGCCCACAGCGTCGGTCGCGACCACGCCGCCAACTGTGGCGAGGTTCAGGCTCTGCGGGTACTGGCCCAGCGTGTAGCCGTGCCGGTTCAACTGCTCTTCCAGGGAGGCGAGTACGCAGCCCGCGCCCGCCTCCAGCAGCAGCGACTCCTCATCCCAGTGCACCGCGTTGAGGCGCGAAAGGTCCACGGCGATCCGGGGGCGTCCCTGCGCGGCGGCGTGCGCCCCGACCGTGCTGCTGCCGCCGCCAAGCGGCACCAGCATCGCCGCGCGCGTCTCGTTCGCACGTCGAACCACGGCGACGACCTCGGCGGCATCGACGGGGCGGACCACTGCCGCGACCGGGTCGGGCACGGCGCCGCCCGCCTGCTGCTTCGCCTTGAAAAAGAGCGGCGACCAGGAGGACGAGGCGCGAGCGCAGGTTTCAGTGTCAGTGAGGACGTTCGCGGCGCCCAGGAGCGCGGTCAGTTCCTCGATGAAAGCGGCGATGGCGGCGGAAGCCATGCGGGAGGTGCCTACCTATCCGTAAAGAGTGTTCCAAACGTGGTCGTAATCCTGCGGGCGAATCAGGAAGCGCAGGAAGTCCGGGTTGCGGTGGAACGAGGTGAGCATCGGCTCGCCACGCCGGAGCCCGAAGTCCGGCAGGTCGCGCTCCGTGACCTCACGCGGAATAACCACCGTATGGTACTTCGGGTTCGGCTCCAGATCGTACCCCCGCGCGTTCTCGGATTTCAGGACGAAGTGCGCCATGCCTCCCTGCGCCACCACGGCATCATACTCCGTTACGCAGTCGTCGGTGCGCCAGGTCCCCAGCACCAGCGGCTCCTCGCCGATGTTGACCATCAGGGCCGCCCAGCCGGGGGCGACCACGGCCTTGTCCCCCGGCGCAAGCATCAGGGTCAGGATATCCTGCGGCGCGGGGTCCACGCCCTGCTGCAGGTAGAGCAACCCGCGCCCGCTCCAGACCTCGTGCGCCTCCGGGTACCCGATGCGCGTGCTGGAGGCGGCCGAGTTTACATGCCCGCGCGTACGCACCCGCTCCTCACTCCCCCGTAGCGTCCCGCCGCGCAGAACGGTCGTTACGAACACCAGGCCGCGGCGCCGGATCTCCTCTGCCTGCTCGCGGGGGGTGACCCCGCGGTATACGGAGTACAGGAGATCGTCCGCGCTCGCCCGCTCCGGCTCGTACAGGACCGGTCCCAGGTCGGCGGCCGCGCGCCTCTCCGGCTCGGGAGCGGTGACCTCCGGCCCGAAGCGGACTGTCAGTGACGGCGGATCAAGGGCGGCCGTAATCCCGGCCTGTTGCGTGAGGTCGTCCAAGAATCCCTCCGGAGCGCTTCCCAGATGCGGCGCCGCTTTCCTGACGCCGCACTTCCGTTTCGGTGCCCCGCCCTCTCTTTCCTGCGGCAGCGGAAAGGGCGCCGCGAGTTTAGCCGTTCGGGGTACACGATATAATGAGCGTACCCGTCTGAAGCCGGAACTTGCTCAGGAGAAACGATCTCGATTGACCTTCGCACCCACGGACCTTCTGGTAGTCGGCACTCTGATCATCCTCGAAGGTCTGTTGTCGGCAGACAATGCGCTGGTTCTGGCCCTTCTAGTGCGCCACTTGCCCGACAGGGAGCAGCGCCGGGCGCTGCTGTATGGACTGGTAGGCGCCTTCGCGCTGCGCGGCCTGGGCATCACGTTTGCCAAGTGGATGATGGGCCTCTGGTGGGTATGCGGCATCGGGGCGGTATACCTCATCGTTCTGGCCGCGCGCCACTTCATGACGCCGCGGCACGACGAGGAGGGCAGCGACGGAGCGAAGCCAAAGACAGGCCGGAACTTCTGGGCAACGGTGGCTGTGGTGGAGCTCACCGACCTTGTGTTCGCGGTGGACTCGATCCTGGTCGCCGTGGCCCTGGTGAACGACCCCGAGAAGGTCTGGATCGTCTACGCCGGTGGATTCCTTGGCATTGTTCTGCTGCGCATCGCCGCCTCGTTCTTCATCCGCCTGATCCAGAAGTACCCCGCGCTGGACAACACGGCCTATCTTCTGGTGGGCTGGGCCGGCATAAAGCTGGTTTCCGCGTCGATAGACATCTACCTGAAGGGCATTGGCCGGCCCGAGCTGCACCTGCTCCCCAAATGGCTCTTCTGGCTCGTCTTTGCATGCATCGTGGTGTTTGGCTCGTACTACGCTGTGCGCCGCGGGGCGTCAGAAGGCGACCAGGCAGAGGTCGAGGCCGCTGAGGCCGAGATGACGGATCTAAAGGAGAGCGGCTTCGCTGTGGACGCGGCGCACGTTGTGGAGACCGACGCCGAGCAGCGTACCCGCTCACCGCAGGAGGGACCCGCCGCCGGAGCATAGGCGCGGCAGGTCTCTCCAGGCGGATCACGCGGGCGGATCAGAGCAGGTCGAAGTCGTTGTCCTCCGGGCTCCGGTAGGAGTGCGCAAAGCGGCCGACTTTGACATGCCCATCCACGTAGGAGAAGAGCGTCGAGCCGCCGTAACGCGTCTTGTCCAGCGTAGCGTCCCAGTGACTGCATCCAGGGCTCCCGGGAAACAGGGAGCAGGGCGGCGGGACCCTCCCCGTGCGCCAGTGGTAGGGGCTGTTCGCATCCTCCGGCTCCCACGGGTCGAAGCACATGTCATAGTACTCAGAGTGGTACCACGCGTCGCCGGGCGCCGGGGTGGTCGCGGGGTAGGTGAGGCCGAACACCTCGTGCCAGTCCCGCTGCCGGAGCGCCATGAAGACCGTCGCGGCGGGCGCGGCGATCTCCGCCTGGGTGCGGGGGACGCCCGTGATGTAGCCGTTGGCGAGGAACGACCCCCACATTAGCTCCCGGTCCCGGTCCGGGTCGGACGGGTCCCACCAGACGTTCCCCTTGCTGCCCTCGCGCCCGCCGGATGCGGCGCCGCGCCCCATCTTGATGTATGGCTCCAGCGTCTCCTGGTAGTTGTGGATGACCTCCCAGCCGATCGTGACCGGCGTGCCCGTGTGCTCATCTATTACCATCGTGCGCGGGAACGTCTCGTCGTAGTCCTGCGCGTACATGAGCTGCGCCAACCCGATCTGCTTCAGGTTGCTGAGCGCCGTGGCCTGCCGCGCCTTGGCCCGTGCCTGGGCAAAGATGGAGAATAGGATCGCAGCCAGGATGGCGATAATAGCAATGACGACGAGCAATTCAATGAGGGTAAAGGCTCCGCGCTTGCCCCTCTGCTGCAGCATGGCAAATCCTCCCTGAGTGGGTTTTAGGGGGAGCCGGGCCGTCATGGTACCATGAGCCTGTCGGGGTGTCGGTCGCCTTGGCGGCGCCGGCTCCTGCAGCGAGGTCCCCGGCGTTGCCGCGCCGGGGGCCTCACACGGGTTGTCTCTTCGTGCGGTTTTACTTCCGCGACACCTCCGCGGCCATTTCGCGTCCCCGGTCGGTCAGGTGCAGGTGCCCCTCGGCATCCACCGGCGCGACCAGACCCGCCGACTGCGCCTCCGCCACCGCGCGGTCCGCCATTGCGGCGGTCCAGAGGAGCTCCTCCTGCAGGTGCGCGGGGCGGCACTCCCGGTCTTCTGCCGCAGTTCCCTCATGCGTCGCCAGGTGGACCAGTAGCGCCTCGCGGGCAAACTGCCGCCTCTGCCGGGCGCGCCGGACAGCCTGGGCGACCAGCCCCTTGCGCGGCGCGAGCAGGAGCGTGGCACCGAACAGCGCGCCCAGCACGGTAACGATCATGCCGCCGATGCTGACGTCCCAGAACGCCGCAAGACCATAGCCGGCCAACGCCCCAGCGACGCCCACGGCGACCGAGAGCGCGACCAGAGCGGGCAGGCGGTCGGTGAGCAGCGATGCCGTGACCGGCGGCACGATGATGAGCGCGATCACCAGGATGGCGCCCACCGCGGTGAATCCGCCGACGGTCGTCACGGCGACCATGCCCATGAGCCCGTAGTGCAGCAGCACGGGGGCGAACCCGAGTGCCGCCGCGAGGCCCGGATCGAACGTCGAGAGCTTCAACTCCTTGTAGAACAGCGCAAGGAACCCCGCGTTCAGCGCCGTCAAACCGCCCAGCGTCCAGAGCGCCGTGGGGCCCAGGTCGCGCCCGCCGATCCGCCAGGTCTCCAGCGGCGCGAAGGCAATCTCGCCGAACAGCACGGCGTCGGTGTCGAGGTGGACGTTCGAGAAGAAGCGCGACACCAGGAGGACGCCGAGCGCGAAGAGGGCGGGGAAGACCAGGCCGATGGCCGTGTCTTCCTTTACCCGGCGGCTGCGCGTCAGCGCCTCGGTAAGCCAGACCGTCAGGAGGCCCGCCGCGGTCGCTCCCAGGAAGCCCGCCACCACGTTCGGACCACGCGCCATCCAGTAGCCCGCCACCAGACCCGGCAGGATGGCGTGGCTGATGGCGTCTGCCATCAGCGCCATGCGCCGCAGCACCAGGAATACCCCCGCCAGCGCGCAGGCGCAGGCCGCCAGCGCCGCCGTTAGTGCGATCACGAATTCCGGGCTCACGGGGCGGTCCCTCCGCCACCGGCGCCAGCGCCGCCTGCGAGGGCAGCAAGCATCTCGCGGCGGTGCCGCGCCTGCCGCAGCCACTCCCACACCAGGCCACGCGCCGAGCCAAAGAGCAGTGACGCGACCACGATACCGGTGACGCACAGGATGATGACGGGGCCGGTGGGGATGCGCTCCGCGGTGACGCTCAGGATAGCCCCGGCCACGCCGGACACCGCGCCGAATGCCGCCGCCAGCCCCAGCATTTTGCCCAGCGAGTCCGTCCACTGGCGCGCCGCCGCGCCCGGCGCGACCAGCATCGCCGACATCAGGACCACGCCCACCGTGTTTAGCCCGATGACCACGGCCACCACGAGCAGGCTGGTGAGCAGCAGGTCGAGCGCGCGGGTGGGGAGGGCTAGGCTTCGGGCGAACTCCGGGTCGAACGAGATCAGCTTGAACTCCTTGTACAGGAGCAGAACCACCAGCAGGGCGGCGCCGCCGAGCGCGGCCATTGTGACCACCTGCTCCTGTGTCAGCGCCGCTGCCTGCCCAAACAGGAACTTGTCCAGACCCGCCTGTCCCGCGTCATTGCGCTTCTGGAGCACAGTAAGCAGCACGACGCCAAAGCCAAAGAAGACAGTCAGGATGATGCCCAGGGCCGAGTTCGGGTCGATACGGGTGTGCCGCACGATGCGCAGGATGAGGACCATGCCGAGCCAGCCCGCCACCCCCGCGCCGAGCATCAGCACGAGCGGCGCCTTGGAGCCGGTGAGCAGGTAGCCCAGGCAGATACCCGGCAGCGCCGCGTGCGAAAGGGCGTCGCCCATGAGCCCCTGGCGGCGCAGCACCGCGAAGGAGCCGAGGACGCCGCTGACCAGGCCCAGCACCGCCGCCCCGAGGGCGATGTTACGCAGGGTGTAATCCAGAAAGAGATCGCGCAGCAGGTTCATGGTCGTGGTCCGCCGTGTCCTACTTCAGGAAGGCGATCCGGCCTCCGTACGTGCGCTGCAGGTTGTCCGGGGTGAACGTGGCGGCCATGGGACCGCTGGCCATGACGCGCACGTTCAGCAGTACCGCCCAGTCGAAGTACTCCGGGGCTGTCTGGAGGTCATGGTGCACCACCAGCACGGTCTTGCCGTCGTCGCGCAGACGTTTCAGGATGGCGACGATGGCGCGCTCGGTGGTGGCGTCCACGCCCGCGAACGGCTCATCCATGAAGTACAGGTCGGCGTCCTGGGCGAGCGCGCGGGCCAGGAAGACGCGCTGCTGTTGCCCCCCCGAGAGCTGGCTGATCTGGCGACCGGCATAGTCCTCCATGCCCACCTCGCGCAGACACTCCCGCGCCCGCTCCCGCTCGGCCTTGCCGGGGCGGCGCACCCAGCCGAGGCGCCCGTACATACCCATCATCACCACGTCCAGCACCGAGGTCGGGAAGTCCCAGTCCACGCTCCCGCGCTGCGGGACATATCCCACGCGCTTTCGGACCTTCGCATACGGCTCCCCGAACAGGCGCACCATGCCTGCCGCCGTTGGGACCAGGCCCAGGATGGCCTTGATCAGGGTGGACTTGCCCGCGCCGTTCGGCCCGATGATGGCCGCCAGGGACCCTGCGGGTATCTCCAGGTCCGCGTCCCAGAGCACCGGCTTCTCCTCGTAGGCGACGGTCAGGTCCCGCACGGAGACCGGGTTGGTCATTTCAGCGCCCCCACGATGGTATCTACGTTGTGCCGGAACATACCGGCGTAGGTGCCCTCCGGCTTCCCCTCCGCCCCCATCGCGTCGGAGAAGAGCTGCCCGCCAATCTGCACGTTCCAGCCGCGCGCTGCCACTGCCTTCTGGACCGCCTCAATGGTGGCAGGGGGAACGCTCGACTCCACAAAGATCGCCTTAATCTTGCGCTCCGCGATGAGCTTCGCGAGGTCCTGCACATCACGCGCCCCGGCTTCAGCGGTGGTACTGGTACCCTGCAATCCCCGCACCTCGATGCCATACGCTCGCCCGAAGTACCCAAAGGCGTCATGCGCCGTGATGAGGATGCGCTGCGGCTCGGGTATCTTCGCGATCTCCGCCCGGGCGTAGGCGTCCAGCTTCTCCAACTCCGCCAGGTAGGTCGCCGCGTTGCGCTCGTAGGCGGCGGCGCCCGCCGGGTCCTGCTCCGCCAGCGCCTTCGCCGCCGCGCGCACCGGGTACTGCCAGAGCTTCGCATCGAACCATACGTGCGGGTCGTAGCGCCCCTGGAACTCGCGCGGCTGGCGCAACTTCTCCACCGGAATGCCCTCCGCCACGGCCACCGTCTTGCGCCCGCCCTCGCGCAGCTTCTCCAGGGTCTCCGTCATCCGGCCCTCCAACTCCAGGCCGTTGTAGAAGATGAGGTCTGCCCCGGTGAGCGTCCGAATGTCGCCCGCGGTCGCCTTGTAGTAGTGCGGATCGGTGCCCGGCCCCATGAGCGCGGTCACCTCCACCCGGTCCCCGCCGACGTTCTTGGCGATGTCGGCGATCATCCCGGTGGTCACGGCGACCCGGAGCTTGCCGTCCGCGCCGCTGCGGGCAGAAGGAGAGCCTGCGGGGCAGCCCGCAAGCAGCGCAGCGCCTATCAGAGCAATGCTCAGGAACAAGCAGCGTCTCGTCATCACTCTCCGTTTGGCGCGTTGCCTCGGGTCGGCAAGGGCGCCGGGTGTCATCACGAGCGGTGCTCCTTCCCGGAAAGGTCCGGGATCGTGCCGTCCGGGTTCGGTATCGGTGCCCCATGCGGGCAGGTGAGCGGATTACCCAGGAAGGCCGCCAGCCGCTCCTCGAACTCCTCGGAGATCACATGCTCCAGTCGCTCCGCCTCCTCGTGGGCGGCATCGGGCGAGAAGCCCAGGATGTCGGTCAGGAAGCGCTCCAGGAGGCGGTGGTGGCGCGAAAGCTCGACGGCGCTGCGGGTGCCGCTGTCGGTAAGACGGACGCCGCGGTAGGGCTCGTACTCTACCAGGCCGGACTCGTTCATGCCCTTGAGCATCTTGGTGACAAACGCGCGCGAGGTGCCGGTCCGGTCGGCGATGTCGGACGGCAGCGCGACCCCGCCGACCTCTTCGCGGTCCTGCAGGGTGTGGATCGCTTTGAGCACGTCGCCTGTCGCCTTCCCCAATGTCTTCTCGCGTGTAGATTTAACCAAGGTTAATAATTAACTCCGGTTAAGAGTTTACCCTGGTTAAAAATGCCTGTCAAGGAGACGGGGAGTGCCTCAGTTTGGGGAGTTGCGAGGGCGGAGCGGCCAGATGCGGACGATGCCGTCTTCGCCGCCTGTCGCGAGGTGCGAGCCGCGCGGAGAGAACGCCAGGGCGCGCACCGCGGCCGTGCTTCGGCCCGTGGCGTGGGGGAAGGCGCGTGCCGCGTCGCCGTCTGCCGGTCCGCCCGCGTCTGAGCCGTAAAGCCGGGCGACGCCACCGGCGTCGCCGGCAGCCAGCCGGGCGCGCGGACCGATCGCGAGCGCCGTGATCGGCGCAACGGGCCGGGCGGGCGGTGCCACGGTGCGCCGCACCTGGCCTGTGCGCGGGTCGCACAGGCGTATCACACCGTCCGCGGCGCCGAGCGCCACGAGGTCTTCCACCGGGGACAGCGCCATGCAGAGGGCGGGCGGAGCATCGGCCACGGCGCGGCGCTCTCCGGTGGTGGCGTCATAGAAGGTCACGCCCCCTTCGCGGTCGTGCGCCGCCACAATCGCTCCGTCCGGCGTGAACGCCATCTCCGTGAGAACCTCCGGGTCCGGGCGGAAGACAAGGCGCAGGCGACCCGTGGCGACCTCCTGGATCAGGACGTCCCCGGTATCGTTCTGCCAGGCCAGGGCGCGACTGTCCGGTGTCCAGGCCGCCGCACGGCGGCCCGCCTTGAAGGTTCGGATGGCGCGTCCCGTGTCTGCGCTCCAGACCGTCACCTGCCCGCTCACCGTGACCAGGGCCCGCCCGTCCGGGGAGAAGGCAGCGGCGCCCATGTTCTGCGGATCGCCCCGGTGGACCCGCAGAGTCCGCATCCGGCGCCACGCCACCCGGCCGAATGCGCCCGAGCGCACCCGGGGCAGTTCTCCCTCCGGCCGGTCTGCGTCTCGCACGAGCTGTACGCCGCCGCGCGACCCGGCCCTCCGGCCCGTCCCCACGGCGCTGATGAGGAGCGACCCCCCATCCGGCGAGAACTGCAGTGAGCGCACCGGCGCGCGGTCCACCGTCACAATGGTTCCCTCGGGGCGCACCTGCTTCTCGCTCCAGAACGCCCAGCCCCACAGCCCGGCCACTCCCAGGAGGAAGGCCAGCACGAAAAGCCGCGCCCCCTTCGGGATCGCGGGCGCGGCAGATACCGGCGGCGGTTCGGGGGGCAACTCAACGCCCCCACGGCGGCGGGCAACGCTCATACTGCAAGTTTACCCGTCACACGGGCGCTGCTCTAGGGGAGGGAACGGCCCGGGGCTATAGAATCCTGACGTAGAGACGGGCTCTCCCGATTCCAGCCGCTTCGGCGGGGGACGTAACAGGCCGGTACCGTCTCATTCGTGGAAGAAGCCCATGAGCAAGCCCACTACCATCCTCGATGTCGGAGGTGCCCGTTTAACGCGGCGCGATGTGGCGCTCGGGGGTGCTGCCGCGCTGCTGCTCCTTGCCGGGCGCCGGCCCGCGGCGGCGAAACGCGCCGATGTCTCCTGGAGACAGGCGCTGAGTCAGCCAAGGGCCTGGTACGGAGGCGCCGAGGCCGCGCGGCTGGCGGAGAGCGTGCTGGCGGCGCAGCATGCCGTAGGCGGCTGGGCCAAGAACATCGACTGGGCGCAGCCGCTGTCCCCCGATGACCGCAAGACGCTGGCGGAGGCGAAGAATGCGACCGTGGACAACGGCGCAACACACCGGGAGGCCGCCTTCCTGGCGCGTATCGCCGGGGAGACATCCGACCCGGGGCTACGCGCTCGCTGCCGCGCCGCGACACTCCGCGCTCTGGACTGGCTTCTGGATGCGCAGTATGCGAACGGCGGCTGGCCGCAGTTCTGGCCCGACCCGAAGGGCTACCAGTCCCGTATCACGTTCAACGACGACGCAATGGCCGGCGTCCTTGCGCTTCTCCGGGACGTGGCGCGGGGGGCGGCGGACTACGCGTTTGTGGACGCCAGCCATCGCGCCCGCTGCACCCACGCCGTAGAGAAGGGGATTGACTGCACGCTGCGGTGCCAGATACGCGTGGATGGCCGGCCGACCGTATGGTGCGCCCAGCACGACGAGAAGACCTTTGCCCCCGCCCCGGCGCGCATCTACGAGAAGGCGTCGTTCTCCGGCAGCGAGTCGGTTGGGATCGTGCGCTTCCTGATGGGCGTCGAGAAGCCCGACGCCCGCGTGCGGGAGGCGATTGAGGGCGCGGTGGCCTGGTTTGAGCGCGCGAAGCTCACCGGCATCGCCGTGGTCCGCAAGGAGGACCCGACCCTGCCGGGCGGATGGGACCGCGTGGTCGTGCCGGACAAGAACGCCCCGCCGGTGTGGGCGCGCTTCTACGACCTGAAGACCCAGCAGCCGATCTTCTGCGGGCGTGACGGGGTGGTCAAGCGGACGCTGGCGGAGATCGAGCACGAGCGGCGCACCGGCTACGCCTGGTACACCGACCGGCCTGCGTCGCTGCTGGCGAAAGACTACCCCGCCTGGCGCAGTCGGGTGAGCGGCCACAGCAGCAACGCCTAAGCTATAATCTCCTTCACGACCCGGGCGGGCTCGACGCCGGTAAGCTTGGCGTCCAGGCCCTGAAACTTCACCGTAAAGCGCTCGTGGTCGATGCCGCACAGGTGCAGGAGCGTCGCGTGCAGGTCGTGCATCGTCACCACGTTCTCCACGGACCGGTAGCCCAGCTCGTCCGTAGCGCCGTAGGTCACGCCGCCCTTGATGCCGCCGCCCGCCATCCACAGCGAGAACGCCAGGATGTGGTGGTCGCGCCCGCTGCCCTGGCCCATGGGCGTGCGGCCGAACTCGCCGCCCCAGATCACCAGGGTGTCGTCCAGCATCCCACGCTCCTTCAGATCCAGGACTAGCGCGGCGCTCGCCCGGTCCACCTCCTGCGCGGAGATCGGCATATTCTGCTCGATGCCGCCGTGGTGGTCCCACGCCCGGTGGTAGAGCTGGATGAAGCGGGTGCCCCGCTCCGCCAACCGCCGTGCCAGCAGGCAGTTCGACGCGAACGAGCCGTCGCCGGGCGTCTTCACGCCGTAACGCTCCAGCACCGCGGGCGGCTCTTTCGCCATGTCGGTCAGCTCGGGGACGCTGGTCTGCATCTTGAACGCCATCTCATACTGGGCGATGCGCGTTTGAATCTCCGGGTCCACACGCTCCTTCGCCAGCAGGCCGTTCAGGCGCTGTATCTCCTCCACCACGAGCCGCTGCGTGCTCTGGCAGACGCCGTCCGGGCTGCCAACGTAGTGCACGGCGTCGCCGCGTGTCTGGAACTGCACGCCCTGGAACTTGCCGGGCAGGAAGCCGCTGGACCACTGCCGCGCCGAGACAGGCTGCGCCCCACCGCCCTTGCCCACCGAAACCAGCACCACAAAGCCCGGCAGGTCTTCGGTTTCCGTTCCCAGGCCGTAGAGCAGCCAGGACCCCATGCTGGGGCGGCCCTTGAGGATAGAGCCCGAGTTCATGAACGCCTGCGCGGGGTCGTGATTAATCTGCTCGGTCACCATCGAGCGTACGATGCAGATTTCGTCTGCGATGCCGCCGATGTGCGGGAACAGCGTCGAAATCTCCTGTCCGCTCTTGCCCCATCGTCGGAAGTCCGTAAAGGGCCCCCGGGCGATGAGCTTCGCCCCCTGAAGCTGGGCAAGCTGCTGCCCCTTCGTCAGCGACTCCGGGAACGGTTTTCCGTGCAGTTCCCGCAGCTTCGGCTTATGGTCCAGGCTCTCGAACTGCGACGGCCCGCCCGCCATGCACAGGTGGATGATGCGCTTCGCCCGAATGGGAAAGTGCGGCGTGGTAATGACACCGCGCCACCGCCCGCCACTCGCCGCCGGGGGCGCGGCGAGGGCCGCACCCTCGCCCAGCAGGGCGCCGAGTGCGATACTGCCCAGTCCGCAGGCGGAGCGCTTCAGGAACGCGCGGCGGCTTACCTCCCGCGCGAACTCCGGGGAATCGAAGTAGTGGCTGCTCATGGGGTTCTCTCCTGGAGCGGGTGCTTCATTATAAGCGAATGTCCCCGCGCGATACAATGCAGCCGTGGAATCCCCGGAGATCCAGGAAAACATTCCGCTCGCGCCCCGCACCACGCTCGGAGTCGGTGGCCTCGCCCGCTTCTTCGCCTTCGCCCGCTCCGAGGCCGAACTGCGGCACGCCCTGGCGTGGGCAACGGCACGCAGTCTCCCCGCTTTCGTGCTGGGGGGCGGCAGCAACCTCGTGGTCTCCGATGCCGGCTTTCCCGGTCTGGTCGTCGGCATGAACGTCCGCGGTATCGAGGTCGGAGAGCCAGGCGAGGACGGCGCTGTTCCTGTTACGGCGGGCGCGGGCGAGGACTGGGACGGCTTCGTGCGATATGCCGTGGCCCGGGGCCTGCAGGGCATCGAGTGTCTGGCCGGGATTCCCGGCCGCGTCGGGGCGACACCGGTGCAGAATGTCGGCGCCTACGGTCAGGAGGTCGCGGACACGGTGACGCGGGTGCGCGCCTTCGATCGGGAGATCGGCGAGACCCGCGACCTTACCGCCTCTGACTGCGGCTTCGCCTACCGCCGCAGCCGGTTCAACTCTCCCGGGGAGATGGGCCGCTGGGTAATCCTTTCCGTGACCTTCGCCCTTCGCCCGGGTGCCCCCGCCGTGCTGAAGTACGCCGACCTCCAGCGCCACTTCGCGGGGGGCGGGGAATCTCCCTCACTCCCTGCCGTCTACGACGCGGTGCGGGAGATTCGCTCGCGCAAGGGGATGGTGGTCCGCGCGGATGACCCGGACAGCCGCAGCGCCGGTTCGTTCTTCAAGAATCCCGTGGTGGCGCCGGACGTCTGGGAGGAACTGGCAGCGAAGGCGAGCGGGGCGGAGTCGGTCCCGCACTGGCCGCAGCCGGACGGCTCGGTCAAGGTGCCCGCCGCGTGGCTGATTGAGCGCTCCGGCTTCGCCCGCGGCTTCGCGGCAGGGCGCGCGGGCCTGTCCACGAAGCACGTCCTCGCCCTGGTGAACCGGGGCGGCGCGACCGCCGCCGAGATAACGGCCCTTGCTCGCCGCGTCCAGGCGGGTGTTGTCGACGCTTGGGGCGTCGCCATCGCGCCGGAGCCGGTCTTCCTCGGGTTTGCCCCCGGCGACCCCGCGCTGCCCGAAAACGCCGTTCTTGCTATCAGCCGCATCGGTGCCGTGGACTGAAGTCCCGGCTTCCGTGATTCAAGCCCGCCTCCGCGGGCTCCGGTAAACGCAGCCAGGTACCGCGAGGCGGTAGCCGTTCTTCGCCCCATGCAGCCCGCACCGACGAAGCGGAGCTTCGCTCGCGGAGGCGGGCTTGAATCACGGAAGCCGGGACTTCAGTCCACGGCACCGATGCGGCTAATCCTCGGGCCCGTGTTCCCGCGCCCACTGGCGAATGCGCTCCGCCCACGTGGGGCGGTCCTCGATGGCTGCTTCGTCGTTCAGGAACGCTTCGATGACCTCTCGGGAGAGCGGTGCCAGCGCTGTGCTCTCCTCACTCTCCTGATACCGACCGTCGTTGTCCAGCACGAGTAGGGTCACGGCAGCGGGCGGGACGCAACGCCACACCTCGGGGATGCCGAATTGCGCGTAGAGCGGGAGCCGGTCCAGGGACGGGTTGGTCAGGTCGATCTCGATCGCAAGGTCGGGGGACGGGTCTGTGGAAAGGTCTAACTGCCGCCGCCGTGGGAGGCGGTCGAAGTTCCGGAAATAGTAGCAGACGTCAGGTTCGGAGCCGCGTTCCATATCCGCACGGCGCAGCGTCGCCGAGCCGAAGTTGCGGTAGCGCAGACGCCACTCGATGGCGATCTGCTCCACGATAAGGTTCAGGTCCTGTTTCTTCTCTTCGTGCAGGGGCAGGGGGCTCATGATCTCCAGAATCCCGTGGTCGTACGTCAGGCGGGCGCCGCTCTCGGCGTAGTCGTCGAGGAGCGATTCGTAGGTGCGCCAGCTCACGTTGTGCAGGACCACGCGCTCCTGCGCGGGTTCGAGTACTGTTGCCATCGTGCGGGCTCCCCTCTTGCCTTCTTACGTGACCACGGCCATGCCGGGGCGCTGGCCGGGGCGCTTCTCCTTCACCAGAACCGTGTCGTGCCGCTCCTCCTCGCGCGCCTCCGGATAATCGGTGTTGTAGTGCAGGCCGCGGCTCTCCTTACGCTCCTGCGCGGAGCGGACGATGAGCTGGGCCGTGAGGCACAGGTTGCGCAGCTCCAGCAGGTCCTCCGTGGGGCGGCAGGTGGCGTAGAGCATGTCGATCTCCTCCGCCAGCACGGAGAGCGCGGCGCTCGCCTGCGCCAGGCGCTCGTTCGTGCGGACGATACCCACGAACTTGGTCATCGCGGTCTGGATGCGCTCCTTCAGCGAGACCGTGTCCGCAATGCGGACGCGCCCGCGGTAGGGGCGGAATGGCGGAACCTTCGAGAGGTCCACCGGCGGCATCCGGTCGGCGTTCTCGGTCAGGAAGGCGGCGGCGCGGGCGCTGAAGACGAGGCCCTCGACCAGTGAGTTGGACGCGAGACGGTTCGCGCCGTGGAGGCCAGTGCAGGTAACCTCACCGCTCGCGAACAGGCGGGGCAGCGTCGTGCGGCCGTCCAGATCGGTGATGACGCCGCCGCAGGAGTAGTGCGCCGCTGGGACCACGGGAATCCACTCGCGCGTCATGTCGATACCGTAGGAGAGGCAGCGGGCGTAGATGTTCGGGAAGCGGTGGCGCAGCTCCTCCGCGGCAACGTGCGTGACGTCCAGGAACATACAGGGCGCCTGCTGGCGCTTCATCTCCGCGTCGATGGCCCGCGCTACGATATCGCGCGGGGCCAGGTTCTCCCGCTCGTCGTAGTCCGCCATGAAGGCGCGGCCGTTCTTATCACGCAGGATGCCCCCCTCGCCGCGCACCGCCTCAGAGATCAGAAACGAGCGGGCGCCCGGGTGATAGAGCGTGGTGGGGTGGAACTGGATAAACTCCATGTTCGCCACCCGCGCACCGGCCCGGAACGCCATCGCGACGCCGTCGCCGGTGGCGATAGGCGGGTTGGTGGTGTGCGTGTACACGCAGCCGCAGCCACCGGTGGCCAGCAGCACGGCGCGGCGGGCCAGGAACGTCGTGATGGTCTGCTCGACGTTGTCCAGGACGTACACCCCGCACACGGCGTTCTCGTCGTCCGGCGACTTGGCGAAGTCGATGCAGATATGGTGCTCGAACACCGCAATATCCGGGTGTTCGTTAATCTCCTCCACGAGCGTCTTCTCGATCTCGCGCCCGGTGAGGTCGTCGTTGTAGACGATGCGACGCCGGGAGTGGCCGCCCTCGCGCGTCAGCGCAAGCTGCTCCTTGCCGTCCGGGCCTATCTCGGTGTTGAACGCCGCGCCGTAGCGCATCAGCTCCCGGATACGCTCCGGCCCCTCGCGCACCAGCGCCTCCACGGCGTCTCGATGGCACAGGCCCGCCCCCGCGATCAGGGTGTCCTCGATGTGGAGATCGAACGAATCGTCCGGGGAGAGCACTCCGGCGATGCCGCCCTGCGCCCAGTTCGTGTTGCTGTCGGCACGGTCCTTCTTCGTAATGACCGCGACGGTGCCCAACTGGGCCACCTTGAGGGCAAACGTGAGCCCGGCGATCCCGGAGCCGAGGACGAGGTAATCGAAGGTGAAGGCGGCGTCCGCGGGGCCGCGCTCAGTAACGCTCATGGTGGCCTTATTGTACCTCCGGCACCTTGCAACCTCCGGCCTGTTTCGGGTTACTATAGGAGCGAGATGAACCTGAACCCCCTCGCCGCCCTGTCCGGCCTCGTCTGCTCGCTCCTGCTCGGCGCCCTGGCCTTCGCCCCGACGGCCGCTTCCGCCGCCGACCCCGTGGACGACCTGATGGAGGCGCGAAGAAAAGCACAGAAGATACCTGGTCTTTCGCTGGTCGTAATAAAGGAGGGGAAGATCGTCCGCGCGAAGGGCTACGGCCTCGCCCGCGTGGAGGAGCCCGCCGTACCCGCGACCGACCGGACCGTGTTCGGGATCGCCTCCGTGACCAAGCAGTTCACTGCGGTGGCAGTGCTGATGCTGGTGGAGGACGGCAAACTCAGCCTGGACGACACGATAGGCAAGCACCTCGACGGACTGCCCGAGTCCTGGCGCGGCGTTACCGTGCGGCAACTCCTGAACCATACGTCGGGCATCCCGAGCTATACGGCCCTTCCGGATTACGGACAGGACCCGGCCCGAGATTATACGCAGCGGGAGTTGATCGGCCGCGTCTTCGACAAGCCGATGGACTTCGCGCCGGGAACCGATTGGGCGTACAACAATACGGGCTACTACCTGCTCGGTATGCTGATCGAGAAGGTCACTGGCAAGAGCTACGGCGCCTTCCTGGAGGAGCGCATCTTCCGACCGCTGGGGATGGCGGATACGCGGATGGACGACCGTGGGGCCAAGATCCCGCGCCGCGCGGTGGGCTACACGCTAGAAGCGGAGAAGGTACGCCCGGCGGACCTCCTCAGCCCGACGCAGCCATTCGCAGCGGGAGCGCTCCTTTCAACGGCGCAGGACCTGGCAAAGTGGGATGCCGCACTCTACACGGACAAACTGCTCCCGAAGGCGGCGCGGGAGGCGATGTGGACGCCCACGAAGCTGAAGGACGGTACGGAGCGCTCTTACGGCTTCGGCTGGGTAGTGGACACGTACCGGACCCGACGGCGCGTCCACCACTCCGGAGGCATCAACGGCTTTTCCTCCTATCTGACCCGCTTTCCGGATGACCGGGTGACGGTGATCGTGCTGACGAACCAGGACGCTGCGGACCCGGGCCAGATCGCCCATGAGGTTGCCGCCGAGTATATTCCCGCGCTCAAGGAGAACGCCCCAAAGGTCATCGAAGACAAGGACCCGGCGACCACGGCACGCCTGAAGGGGGTGCTGACAGCACTGGCCGCGGGCAAGGAGGACCCGAAGGACTATACCGAGGGGTTCTACAAGTTCCTGTTCCCCGAGCAGGCGAAGGAACTGCGCGGCTTCCTCGCGGCTCAGGGAGAGCTAAAGGCGCTCGAACTGACGGCGTCCGAGACCCAGAACGGAATGCGCAAACTCCGCTATCGCGTCACCTTTGCCCGTCAGCCCGTGAACTGGGAGGTCGTGCTCGACGGCAGCGGCAAGGTTGCGGGCTGGCTCATCCGGCCCGAATAGCCTACCCCCAGGAGAGGGGGATGCGGGTGAAGCGGGCGATGTCGCGGGAGACGTCCAGGGCGTCGTGCTCGTCCATCTCTCCCAGGATCAGAGAGGAGCCGTCCTCCTTACGGACGGCCACGATCTGATAGGAAAGACGCTCCCGGTCGGAGGCGCCCGGGTGGTGGATGCGGCGGATGCTGAACTTCTCGATGTCCTCCAGGGAGCCTCGCGGGGTGCGGTTCTCAGTCAAAGTGCCCGCGGCCCGGTCGATAGTCCAGACCGGGCCGCGGGCTGTAAGGTAGCAGAGCACGGGCAGAGCCAGCGCACAGGCGAACACCCCTATGCGCACCCCCTCGGAGGCGTTTGCCTGGGGAAGAAATCCCCGGGTCAGGAGCAGCATCAGTGCTGCCGCGGGAAAAAAGTACAGAACGGTGAAGACGACGCGGCGGCGCTTCTGGCCAGCCGTCCAGCGCAGAAGCAGGCGCTCCCCCACGACCGCCGTTTCGTACCAGGGAAGACTCACAGCTTAACTCTCCGGGCCTCCTTCGGCCAAGATCTCCTTGGCGCCGCGCGTTATTAAGTCGCGGTACGCCCCCTCTGCCACCCCGCGCACGTTGTCCAGAGAGGATCCACTGCGCGTCTTCAGAACCACCGACCCGTCCGCCTTTGCCACCAGTGCGAACAGGTACAGGAACCGATCACTCCCGATGGCGTAGGCAGCCACCGGCGCGGTGCAACCGCCCCCGAGCAGCGACAGAAAGTGCCGCTCGCAGGAGACCTCACGCCGCGTGGGCGGGTGGTCGCAGGCGTCCGCCACCAGGGCGCAGATATCGGCGTCCGCCCCGCGGCACTGCACCGCCACGCACGCCTGGCCCACCTGTGGCAGGCAGATTTCGGGCTCGATCGTCTCCGTTACCGCGTCCGCACGGCCCAGGCGCGAAAGGCCCGCCACCGAGAGCACCAGAGCGTCCGCTTCCCCCGCCTCCAGCTTGCGCAGGCGCGTGTTCACGTTTCCCCGGATCTCCACGAACGCCAGGTCGGGCCGCGCGTGCGCCAACTGTGCCACACGCCGGGCAGAACCCGTAGCGACGCGCGCGCCCTGCGGCAGGTCCGCAAGCGTCTTGTACCGGGGGGATACCAGTGCGTCCCGGGGGTCGCCTCGCTCGCAGAAAGCAGCAAGAACCAGACCGGGCGGGTCGGAGGAGGTGAGATCCTTGGCGGAGTGGACCGCCAGATCGATCTCGCCGCGCAGGAGCGCGGCCTCGATCTCGCGGACAAAGACTCCTTTACCCGCCACCTCGCGCAGCGGCACGTCCTGGCGGACGTCTCCGCTGGTCTTGAGGACGACAGTTTCGACATCAATGTGCGGGAAGCGCGCCCGAATCTGTCCGGCGACCCAGTCTGCCTGCCAGAGCGCGAGCGCCGAACCTCGCGTGCCTAACCGCAATACCTGACCCATAGGTTTATTGAATCATACCCGGGAATGCGGTCCGCACAATACGGCTGTCCACGTATATCTTGGTGCCGGGGGGACCTCCCCCCGGCAATACGTTCCGTGCCTGCTACTTCTTCGGGCGCGATTTGTACTTCTCGTACAGGCGCAGGTGCTTGTTGCTCAGGTCCACCGGCTCGCCGCCGCAGAACGCCGCCTTCACGACGCTGGTGATCTCCAGCGGGTTGCCCGTGGTCAGGATGAGGTCGGCGTTCTTGCCGGGCTCCAGGCTACCGATACGGTCGGCCACGCCCAGGATCTGGGCCGGATAGAGCGTGATCGCCTTCAGCGCCTCGTCGGCCGGCAGTCCGTAAGCCGCCGCCATCGCCGCGTGATAGGGCAAACGACGCACATACGCTGCGTCGCCCGTGGAAAGGCAGAACTTTACTCCCGCCTTCGCCAGCGCCTGCGGGATGGTGTAAGCGTCGTCGTAGGGGGCATCCGCGCGGCGCGGCAGGTTCAGGGTAGGCCCCAGGATCACGGGGACGTTCTCGCGCGCCAGCAGGTCAGCGCACTTATCCGCCTCCTGCCCACTGACGAGCACCATTCGGAAGCCCTCGCGCTTCGCCCACGCCACTGCGGAGCGGATGTCCCGCTCGCGATCCGCCCGGATAAAGAACGGAACCCGTCCGTCCAGCACCGGCAGCATGGCCTCCAGCCGCGGGTCGTGGACGCGCACCGTGGGCACGCCATCCTTACCCTCGCTCTGCCGTGCCGTCCGGTAGCGGCGCGCCTCATCCAGGAAGTCGTTCAGCGGGCGCAGGGCTGTCTCCAGGCTCGGTCGGCCGCCCTCGCCGCCCGGCCGCGGCTCCTGCGCCGCGGCGGCTCCGAGGGCCGTTTCCGGCAGGAGCCCATAGCGCAGGGCGAGGGTATCGAGCGAGCTGGCGGCGACATACGCGCCGGAGCGGAAGTACGGGTCGGACTCCTCGTCGTCGTGAGAATGGCCCGCGCCCTCCTCACAGTGGTGGGCGGTCTCGCGGAACCGTCGCTGGCCCATCAGGGGGAAGTTCATGTACAGGCCCGCGGTCGGGTTGATGGCCATGTCCTCCCAGGTCCAGCCGTCCAGGCACAGCAGAGCGCCCATGCCGCTGATGGTGCCGCCGCTCGGAGCGGTCATCGCATGCAGGATGCCGTTCGCTCGCGCCACAGGAATGAGTTCCGAGTCCGGATTGACGGCGATGGCGGCGCGTAGCTCCGGGTTAAACGGTCCCATCTCGCGGGCGTCTATCGTGGAGCGGATGGAATTGATCTCCGTAATGCCGAGTTGCGTATCCGCATCAATCAGGCCGGGGTAGACGTGCAGGCCCGTGGCGTCCACCGTCTTCGTGCCCGCCGGGTAACTGACCGCGGCAGCCGCACCCACGGCGGTGATCTTGCCGTTCTCCATCAGCACCACGCCGTTCTCTATCGGCGGGCCGCTAATCGGATGCACCGTGCCGCCGATGATGGCGGTGAGGGGGGACGGACGGGCGGGAGCCCTCACCCCCCGCCCCTCTCCCGCGGGCGGTAGAGGGGTGTCTGCCACTGTGTCTGTTCCCGCTCCCCGTGAGCCCGATACTGCCCCTGCCCCAGGCACCCCTCTACCGTCCGCGGGAGAGGGGCGGGGGGTGAGGGCTCCTCCGGAAGCGGGGGTGAGGGCCCTCCCGGCGGGCCGCTCGGCCGCGGCGAGGCGCTTCTTTTCGGCCTCCAGCTCGGCGCGGGCGACGAGGTCCGCGCCGCGGTCGAAGTAGAGGGAGCCGTCCACGAAGGTCTTCTCGCAGATCGAGAGCGAGGAGAGCGGGTCGCCGCTCCAGACCACAAGGTCCGCGTCCTTACCCGGCTCCAGGCTGCCGATACGGTCGGCCACGCCTAACTGCTTCGCAGGGTTGAGGGTGACGAGCTTGATCGCCTCCTCCGGTGACAGGCCACCCCAGTGGATCGCCTTCGCCGCTTCCAGATTCAGGCGGCGCGCCAGCTCCGACGAGTCGGAGTTGAACGATACCACCACGCCCCGCTCCGCCATCAGCGCGCCATTGTAAGGGATGGCATCCCACGCCTCAATCTTGAACGCCCACCAGTCCGAGAAGGTGGACGCTCCCGCGCCGTGCTTCGCCAGCTCGTCGGCCACCTTGTAGCCCTCCAGGACGTGCTGGAAGGTGGCCATCTTAAAGCCAAACTCCTCGGCCAGGCGGGTCATCATCAGGATCTCGTCCTGGCGGTAGGAGTGGCAGTGGACCAGCCGCTTCCCGTCCAGAATCTCCACCAGGGCGTCCAGTTGGAGGTCGCGCCGGGGCGGGGTCGGAATCTTGCCCTGGCGGTACGCAATCAGTGCAGCGCGGTAGTCGCGCGCCCGCAGGAACGCCTCCCGGATGACCTTCTCCACGCCCATGCGGCTCGTGGGGTAGCGCGGCTCGACATCCGGGCGGGGAGTGCTGTTCGAGCGCTTGGGGTTCTCACCCAGCGCGAACTTGATGCCGGGAGGCGCACCCGCCAGCAGCAGCTCGTCCGCGGTTTTGCCCCAGCGCCACTTCACCACCGCGTTCTGCCCACCGATGGCGTTTGCCGAACCGTGGAGCAGGTTCGCGGCCGTGGTACCGCCTGCAAGCTGCCGGTAGATGTTCTCGTCCTCGGCGTCGATCACATCTTCGATCCGGCACTCGGCCGTGACGATGTTGGTGCCTTCGTTCACGCCGCCCGCAATGGCGGTGTGCGAGTGGCAGTCGATCAGACCGGGCGTCACATGCTTGCCGCGGGCGTCGATCTCTTGCGTGCCGCTCGGGACCTTCAGCCCCTGCCCCACGGCAGCGACCTTCCCGTCCTTGACGTACACGTCGGCTTCCTTGAGGATGCCCTGCGGGCCGACGGTCCAGACCGTCGCGCCACGCAGCACGAATGCCGGGCTAACGGACGGTGGCAGGGGCGGCACAGGACCATTACCCACCGGCGGTGGTGCGGTGGCGGCGCGGGGAGTAGAGGACCGCTGCGGCGTCCCTGTCGCCGAGGCCGTCTGCGTGGCCGCAGGGGGGGCAGTCAGGTCCGCCTTCTCGCCATCCACGAAGACGTGCCGGATGCGGGTCCGCTCGCCGAAAAGGTCGCCTTCGGTCACCACAATGTTGGCGATCTTGCCCGGCTCCAGCGTCCCGAGCTGCTTCTCCACGCCGAGCAGACGGGAGGGGGCGATTGTGGCGGCCTCCAGGGCGGCGTCGACGCTCAGGCCCGCTGCAATCATCCGCCGGACATTTCCATAGAAGTCCGACGGGTTCGACAGCCCCTCAGTGGTCAGGGCGAAGGGCACCCCGGCCTTCGCCAGCGCGGCAGCGCTTCGGGGCGCCAGCGCCCGGCGGCGGAGACCCTGCAGGGTAGACGGATCGTCCTCACCCGCGGGCACGCGCGGCGGCTCCGGCAGGCTTGCCGACAGCAGCACGACGGCGTTCGCCGCCTTCAACTCGGCAGTGACCGCGTGCGCCTCCTCTGCCCCCTCAATCACAGGCGTCAGGCCGAACTCCTTTGCGATCTTGAGCACCCGCCGGATGTCCTGCGCGGAGTTGGCGTGCATCACCAGCGGTAGCTTCTTCTCCACCACCGGGCGCAATGCCAGGATGGAGCGGCTGACCACCGGGCGCTCCCGGCCGAGGGGGGACTTCTCATAGGCTTCCAGGCGCCGGGCGGCGTCCGCGGCGTCGAGGAGCGCCTGACGGGTAACGGCGATACGCCCCATCAGCGACCCGGGGTAGGAGCGCACGGTGTTCGGAGCGCCAAAGTCCAGGTGCATGGCCACGGGCGTCCGAATCACCATCGCCGCCGGGTCAGCGGAGGCGCCAAGCGAGAATACGGCGCTCGTCCCCGAGAACATACCCACAGTGGGCGCGACCAGCGCGGCGCCGAAGCCCGCACGGCGCCGCGCGGCGAGTGCGGCGGCGTCCGGGCGCATCAGCGAGGGCGCGTCGTTCTCGGCCCGCACGGTGCTGATGGGGTACACATTGCCGCGCGCCGCGGGGTAATCGGCCGCGGCCGGCATACCCACCCGGCTCAGCCCGTCCACCAGGCCCGGATACACCGTCAGTCCCCTGCCGTCGATGATGCGCGCGTCGGCGGGCGCTTTGGCGTCCGCGCCCACAGTGGCGATCAGGCCGTCCCGCAGGACCACGGTCCCCCGCTCCAGGGTCTTTCCGGGCGCCACCACGACGCGAGCGTCGCGGATCGCGAAGACCCGGGGCGGCCCTCCCTGCGCCAGGGCGGCGGGTGGGGTGGTGGTGGCGGCGACGAGAGCGCTGGCGAGGAGTAGGGTAACAGGCAACGGAAGACGCGGCACGAAGCGGGTCCTTTCCGAGAGGGAGCGGGGGCGCCGCGGGCGTTCGCTTATGCGCATCCCGCCGCCCAGGGGACAATAATAGCCAGAGTATTCGACGCCCGCCCCGGCAATCCTTCTTCGCTCCCAGACCCCTTGCTTGCCAGGTATTTTTAATTAAGTTTCTTTCGGGGTGGCACGGGAAATGCAAGAACTGTGAGGGAAGTGGCGCACCGTCCCACTAAGGTGATCAACGATGGTTCGGGAGTACGGCGATTTCTGATACCGGAGCCAACTGGGGCACGGCGCCTTTCGGGCAGCCGGGCTTAGCGACACAGAAGGGTGTGGCAGCCGGGCTGTCGGCTTCCGCAGAAAGAGGGGAGTTCCTCCCGCAGGGCGAGCTCGGTGCGTCGCCCATCGGGCCTGGCGCGCCCCCTTTCGCGGACTGGCAGCTCCGGTTTCTGCGGGAGGTACTTCAGGTCGTGACGGAAGGCCGTCTGCGTTTGTGCGAGAACGCATCCCACCTGCCGGTGCCCGGCATACCGCTGGCGCCGGCCATGATGCTTGATGGGGCCAGCCTCGCGGAACTGCGGCGCCAGATCGCCGACCACGCGGCGGAGAGCGGGTTCGCCACCGAACGGCGCGCGGACCTCATCGCGGCCGTGGGCGAGGCGGCCATGAACGCGGTGGTTCACGGCGGCGGCGGCAGCGCACAGGTGCGCCGCGCCAACAATACCCTCCAGATCTGGATTGAGGATCGGGGGCCAGGCATCCCCTTCGAGTTCCTGCACCGCGCCACGCTGGAGCGCGGCTTTTCCACGGTGGGTTCGCTCGGGCAGGGCTTCCCACTGATGCTCCAGACCTGCGACCGGCTGTTCCTGCGCACCGACGAGACGGGAACCACCGTGGTGCTGGAGCAGGATCAGGTGCGCGCTGAGGAGGAGGCGCTCCCGACCCTGCCGCGCGTCTCTGACCAGACCCCGGCTCGGGAGGGGCAGGCGCTGGACGACCCGGGACGCCTCGCCTCCCTGGAGGCAACCGGCTTGATGGACAGCGAGCGCGACGAGGACTTCGACCGGTTCACGCGCCTCGCCTCCCGCGTGCTGAACGCCCCGGTGGCACTGGTTTCGCTGGTGGACGATCGGCGGCAGTTCTTCAAGAGTGCGCATGGTCTGGCCGAGCCCTGGAACGGACTGCGCCAGACGCCGCTCTCGCACTCCCTGTGCCAGTATGTGGTGCTGCGCGGCCAGCCCTTCGTGGTGGAGAACGCCGCCGAGGACCCGCAGATCGCCACCAACCGCTCTATTCGCGACATGGGCACGGTCGCCTATGCCGGCGTACCGCTCATCACGCGCGAGGGCGACATCCTGGGATCGTTCTGCGTGATGGATAGCCGGCCACGCAAGTGGAGCGACGAGGACATGCAGCTTCTGCAGGACCTGGCGGACTCCATCACCGATCAGGTGGCGACGCGCCTCACGGCGCGGGACGCCGAGAAGCAGGCCCGCCTGCTGTTCCTGGCCAACGATGCCATCGTGGTGCGCGAACCCACGCGCGGAACGGTGACCTTCTGGAACCCCGCCGCCGAAGAGCTCTACGGCTGGAGCGCTTCCGAGGTGCTCGGGCACCCGCTGGAGCGCTTCCTGGAGGCGGAGGACCCGACGCAGCGGCGGCTCGTCACGGCGGGACTGCGGCGCAACGCCCACTGGGAGGGGGAGATCTCCCTGATCCGGCGCGACGGCACGCCTGTGGTGGTCGCCAGCCGCCAGGCGATGCAGTTCGATGAGCGGGGGCGCGCCATCGCCATTCTGCAGATCGACCGCGATGTGACCAAGCAGCGGGAGGCTGAGGCGCGGCTGCAGGCGGACCTGCAACGGCAGAACCGGATCGCGGAGACGCTTCAGGAGGCGCTCCTGCTGACACCCGCCGCGGACCACTTCGAGGGACTTCTGGTGTCGTCGGAGTACGAGGCGGCGCTGGAGGAGGCGGAGATCGGCGGCGACCTGGTAGATGTGTTCGGCCTCTCGGACGGGCGGGTGGCGCTGGTGGTGGGAGACGTCTCCGGCAAGGGACTGGAGGCGGCGCAGCGCACCGCGCAGATTAAGTACGCCCTGCGCGCCTTCCTGCGCGAAGACCCGGAGCCCGGCAGCGCGCTGACACGCCTGAACCACTTCCTCTGGGAGGCAGGGCTGGGGGACCCGGAGGCGTCGATCTCGTTTACGGTCGCGGCGGTCGCGGTGCTCACCCCCGAGTCCGGGGAGGCGTCCGTGGCCGTGGCGGGGGCGGAGCCGCCCTGCATCGTCCGCACCTCGAAGGGGCGGCATGTCGAGGTCATGGATACGGCGCTCAGCGGCCTGCCGCTGGGCATCGACCCGAACGAAAAGTACGAGGGAATCGAGATCTACCTGCACCCCGGCGACCGGATCGCGCTGATGACCGACGGCCTGATCGAGGCCAAGGGGAAGGACGACCGCTTCGGCGTCGAGCGCCTTGCGAGCGTGCTCAAGCGCGAGGGGAGCGTTCGGGCGGTGAACCGCGCCGCGCTCAGCGCTGCCAAGGAGTTCGCAGGCGGGGAGCTACAGGACGACGCCTGCCTGGTCATCGCGGAGCGGCTCGGCGCGCTGCCCACGCGCCGCCTTGGCGTCCCGGGCGTGAATCGCATCTGATAAAGACCCGCTCCGCGGACGACTGCTGTCGCTACGGCCAGAAGGCGTAGGTCGGCACGTCGAGCCAGATGCCGACTAGGGTCCACACGCCGCCCATGACACACTCGCCCACGATCACGCCCAGGAACAGCGGCAGCGCCTGGCGGTAGGCGCGCAGCCCCCCGTAGCGCAGCAGGAGCAGCTTCAGCACCCAGGCGACGAACAGCGGCATCCAGAGCAGACCGAGCGACCATGAGGCCGACACGGCGTAGCCCACCGGGTGCAGCGGGAACCACGAGAAGCGCAGCCGCAGCATATTGAAGACCAGCGTCATCAGGAAGCCGAAGCCCACAGCCGCACGGGTATAGGGCTGCTCAGGCGAGAGCGGCGGCGCAATCAGCCAGGACTGCATCCGCGTCCACGGCTCGCCTCCGAAGATGCGCATGACGTTCGGTGGTGCGATGCGCGCCGCCGCCCCGTACCGGTACCCCTGATCCAGGTTCGCCCAGAACCCGCACAGGCATCCCACGAACACCGCCAGGAGCATCGCCCAGAAGAGCCCGCGGTAGCTGCCCTGCACCTGCTCCGCGATCTTGAACCCCTCGAACTGGATCGGCATCGGATGGCCGCGGTACGCCCGGTTGAAGCCGTAGAACAGCGAGAACATCGCCAGCTCCGACGACGTGTAGGTGCGGGGCGGCATTACAGCGGGCAGGATGCTGTCAGGGCCGGCCCGATGCAGGTCATGTGCGGGCGGCCCCAACTCCGCCCGCATCCGGGTGATGGCGACCGCGATCAGGAAGTAGATGCCAAAGAACGCGGCGATGACCCCCGGGCGCATCCCGCAGGCGTTGCAGAAGAAGAAGATTCCCAGGGAGCCCGCCACCAGGCCCGCGACGGCCCACCGGTACGGCAGCGGCTCGTTCGCGTCGTCCAGGTCGATGCGCCGATCGAACAGTCCGTCGAAGATGCGGACAAAGTGGCTGCGACTGGTCCACAGCGCGAACACCGCAACCCCCGCGTACGCCCCGAACGACTGCGCCTCCACGTAGGGGAAGCCGGGCATGGTCGCCAGGCTGTAGGCCACGCCCGCCACCCGCTCCAACCGCCACACCCACGCAAAGAACCAGGCCGAGAACAGCAGGTCCAGGGGCAGAAGCATTCCCAGCGCCACCCCGAACGGGTACACCGCCATCGGGGTCCACCCGATAGCGTTCCACGGGGCGGTCTTGATGTAGGCGTTCAACTCCATGGCCGCTCCGGTCCACTTCAGCGGCAGCGACGGCAGCGCGGGGTACAGGAACGCCAGTCCGTTATAGAGTTGCAGCGCGCCCGCTACGCCCGCCCCCAGCCAGAACAGGCGGTTGCGGAACAGGTCGGTCTTCGGGCTCACCATCTCCAGCGGCAGGGCGACCAGCGGATAGGCCAGCCGCTCGTTCTCAGTCCACTGGCGCCGCAGCAGCGTGTTCAGGCAGAGCATCACGAAGGCGAGCAGCGTGAGCAGGCCGGTCCAGCACAGCACGGGCGTCAGCCACGCCTGCAGGTTGTGCGGGGCGTAGAGCGAGCCGGTGCCGTTGTAGAACTCCTTCAGCACCTCCGGGTCGGAGACGCTCAGCCAGGGGGGGATGTGGGGCAGGATGTTGCTTGCCCACGCGTTCTCCGGGCGGGCGAAGTGGAAGGCGTGCGACAGGATCGGGGTCAGCACCTCGATGCCGTCGTGCCCGGCCACGGCCGTTGCCAGCGCGAGCATGACATAGACCGTCAGCAGCTCGCCCGGCGCGAAGGCCAGCTTCGGCGCGACCCGGCGCACACCGGCGTTCACGCCCAGCAGCAGCACCAGCCAGAACACGACGTTGAAGAACAGCGAGATGGTGGTGGGGTGCCCGGCGTAGCGGGTGACCTCCATCTTGACCACCCACATCGCGTTCAGCGGCAGGAGCGCCAGCGCGAGCAGCACGGCCCGCGCCGTGACCATGCGCGCGGGCGCGGGCGGCGTTTCGGGCGAAGGCTCAGAGTCGAGACGTGTTTTTATACGGTGGGGGCGCGGCATTGCGGAAATTCGTACGTGGCGGTGGGAGAAAGCGGTAGCCTATAATTCGCCCCATCAGGCACGTTCCCCTCCCGGCCCGCGCCGCGGCCGGGTGATTTAGGGACGCAGCCCGCGCTCCCTTAAGAGGGAGTCGGCCCAGGCGGCGTCCTCCGGGGAAAGCGGGGGCACGGGCTCGGCGGCGTAGTCCACGAAGTCGCCGAGCCCGCTCTCATCGTAACACTGGGCGAAGACCTCCTGCAGGTCCAGGCGCACAGGGGGGACGTCCGCCGTGAGGGGGAGGTGAAGGGCTGGCAAGCGGTCCCGCAAGGAGATACGCCAGAACAGCCGGTCGTTGCGACGGGAAGCGTCCGAAAGCGTCACCAGGTAATCCCACGGGCCGTAGGCGCGGAGGGTGGCTTCGGGCACGTAAACCGTATGTGCTCCCCCCCGTAAGAGATCGAGTTCGAGAAGGTTAATGCCGGTTCGCAGTATGCTGGCTTGCTTGCGCCGGTATTCGCGCCACCCCTTGCTGTTCGGCATCTTGTTGGACGGGCTGAGCAACTCGATGACGGTGACGACCTGCTGGCCGCCGTTGCGCCGGTCCACGATGTTGAGGTAGGGCTCCTGAACCTCGACCTCCTCAGCCGGAGCCACCTCGGGCTCATCGACCCGGTCCGCCAGGACGATCGTACTCGGGGTCTCGGCAGTGCGCCGCGTCTGCGCCGTCGCGAACACGGTTACGTCGGGGCGTGCCGTTGGCATATCTGCTGCGATGTAGACCCGTACCTCGGGGCGGGCGATGAAGCCCGGCGGCAGTATACCTGTCAGGGAGCGCTGAAGCGCGACGATGTAGATTGTGTGGAAGCCCGGCCACTGGTCGGGCGCTTCCAGATACGGGTCCATTCCGGGGAAGGGGCTGGGCATGTCCGTTTCACTCCGGTCCGTGATGCCCCTCCGGAAGGCGCCGCTATAGCGCGCCTTCCGGAGGGGCGGAGGGGTTAGCCCTTCTTGGGCGGCTTGACCATCAGGCCGAGTTCATTCAACTGCGCCTCCTCCACGGGGGAGGGGCAGTCCATGAGCGGGTCGTAGCCGCCGCCCATCTTGGGGAAGGCGATGACCTCGCGGATGTTCTCATCGTCGGTCAGGAGCATCACCATGCGGTCAAGACCCGGCGCGATACCCGCGTGCGGCGGCGCGCCGTAGGCGAAGGCGTCCAGCATATGCCCGAACCGCGCCCGGATCTGCTCGTCAGATAGCCCCATCTTCTTGAAGACGGCTATCTGGACATCCGGGACGTGGATACGGACGGCGCCGGAAGCCGCCTCATAGCCGTTGCACACCAGGTCGTAGCAGTACGCCCGCATGCGCGCCGGGTCGGAGTCGATCCACTCCATGTGACCCTCCTGCGGCATCGCGAACGGGTTATGCTCGAACGTCCACCCGCCTGTCTCCTCGTCCTTCGCGAACACCGGGAAGTCCGTGATCCAGCAGTAGGCGAGCTTGTTGCGGTCCATCAGGCCCAGCCGCTCGCCGATCAGGCGGCGCAGCCGGTCCAGCACCTTCGCCGTGGTTTCGGGAGAGTCGGCGATGAAGGCAACCAGGTCGCCCGGCTCTGCCTCGGCAGCCTGAATCAGCGCGGCCTTCTCCTCCTCCGAAAGGAACTTGGCGACGGGGCCCTTGGACGCCTTGCCCGCGTCGTCCACCAGGAAGTAGGCCATGCCCTTGGCGCCGAACTCCTTGCTCTTTTCTACGAGTTCGTCCATGCCCGAGCGCGGCAACTTCGCGCCGCCAGGGTAGCGCACCGCCTTCACCTGACCGCCGTTCTCCAGAACGCTGCGGAACACGGCGAACTGGGTGGCGCCGAGGTACGGCGCGCAGTCCACCAACTCCAGACCGAAGCGAATGTCGGGCTTGTCCGTGCCGAAGCGGCGCATCGCCTCGTCATACGGGATGCGCGGGAAGGGGCGCGTGGCGATGGTCTTGCCGGTCTCCTCGGTGAAGGATTCCACGACCTCGATCATGAGCCCCTCCACTAGGTTCAGCACGTCGTCCTGCGTCGCAAAGCTCATCTCCAGGTCGATCTGGGTGAACTCGGGCTGCCGGTCGGCGCGCTGCGCCTCGTCGCGGAAGCACTTAGCGATCTGGAAGTAGCGCTCGATGCCCCCAACCATCAGAAGCTGCTTGTACTGCTGCGGCGCCTGCGGCAGGGCGTAGAACAGGCCGGGCTGGAGGCGGTAGGGCACCAGGTAGTCGCGCGCCCCCTCGGGCGACGACTTGGTCATCATGGGCGTCTCGATCTCCAGGAAGGCATGGCGGTACATGTACTCGCGGACGCGGCGGACCAGTTCGTGCCGCAGGTGCATCTTGCGGTACATCTCCGGGCGGCGCAGGTCCAGGTAGCGGTACTTCAGACGCAACTCTTCGTTGACCGAGGACGCCTCCTGGTCGAGCGGGAACGGCAGGGTGCGGGAGGGGTTGAGGATGACCAGCTCACTCGCCTCGATCTCGACCGCGCCGGTCGCAATCTTGGGGTTCTCCATGCCTTCGAGGCGGCGGACGACGCGCCCGGTGACAGCGAGGCAGAACTCGGAGCGGACCTTCTGCGCTTCCCGGTGCGCCTGCTCGGAGCCGGGTACGCGGCTGGGGTCCACGACGACCTGTACCAGGCCGGTGCGGTCCCGCAGGTCGATGAAGACGACCCCGCCGTGGTCGCGTACGGAGTACGCCCAGCCGTTGACGGTGACGACTTGCCCGACGTGTTCCGGGCGGACCGCGCCCGATTCTATGCTCCTCTGCCAGGAGGCCCTGGTGCTTGTTGCCGATGCCACGGGTTCTGACTCTCCCCTTCGCGCCGCGCGGCGGGCCGCTCCGAAAGGGATTGGCTCGCCGCGTCGTTTGGTGCGTACATTATAGCCCGCTCCGCGGGCATTGGTAAGGGCGGCCATCAGGAGCTGGCATCCCCCGCGGTGAGACGGCGCGTCGGATTAAAGAGTCAATCTGCGTCAGTTTGACTCCCGCCGTGCCTGGGTCCGCCGTATCATCCGCTCGTAACCCGACTGGATGGGATCAGGAGGCCCTTGACATGGACAGCAGCATTCTGCGAATCGCCCGCCGCGCACTCGCGCCGGCGCTTCTCGTCGCACTTGCCGCCGCGTTCGTGAGTGTGCCGCCTGCGCGGGCCGCAGCAGGGGCGGAAGTGCAGGTGCAGGCGGAAGCACGAGGCGTGCTCAGCGCCGCCGCGACCAGCGTGGAAAAGAACCTCGGGGCGAATGGGCGACACTACCTGACCGTAACGGTTCGCCTCCAGAATCTGACCGGGAAGCCGCTCATCCTCGGTGTAGAGCCCAGCAAGGTCAGTTCCACGGATGATAAGGGCAACACCTACCGGGTGACCCTGGTGCGTGGCATCGGGCAGATCACCGGCAACAAGGTGGATACGCAGTTTGTGCTCCCCGCGGAGGGGACCGGGGACATCCTCTTCCAGATGTACTGGCAGGGCGATCGAAACACCGTCTTCGGGACGGTATTCGACCTCAAACTGCCACTGCGTGTGATTACTGCGGTGGGGGAGGGGCAGTACCGGCTGGGGACGGAGCATCTGCTGACGATGACCGGACTGAAGGCGGGGCATGTAGCGACGCCGAAGGCCGACCCGCCGCTCCCGGCGAACACGGTGGATGCGGGTCCCTTCACCGTCCAGATAACGCGCATGACGCCGAGCTTCGCGAGCGACCGCCGGACGCAGACGGTCACTCTGGCGGCCCGAATCAAGAACACGTCCGATAAGCCCCTCATCCTGGGGTATGAGGGGGCGTCCAGCCTGGGCATCGATGACCAGGGGAACGTCTTCTTGTTTGGCGCGGTAGGGACGCACGACACCAGCGTCAGCGGGATTGGGATCGTCACCAGCCGCGCGGCGGACCCGCAGTTCGAACTCGCGCCCGGCGAGGAGCGCGACGTGCAGTTTACGGTCCGGCGGCGTGTGGGACGCGAAACGCTGGGTACGCAGTTGACCTACTATGTCGCGCTGGTGCAGTTGGAGGTGCTGCCGAGTAAGCAGGTCCGGAGCGTGCGGCAGTACAGCCTGACGTTCCCCCGCATGTCGGGACTGAATTAGCCTGACTTCCCCCCGCAGGAGAACGCGCCGTCGCCGCGAAAGATGACCGCATGCCAACGATGCGAGGCGCAGCAGCAGCGGCGGCGGCCCTGCCGGGGCGGCCACAGGGGGACGCAGAACCGGTCACGGTCCGCACGGTGGACGAACTGCTCCGGGCGGCGGGCGCGGCCCGCCCCGGAACGACGATACGGCTCGCGCCGGGCGAGTACCGGGGCGGTATCCACCTGAACGGCCTGAAGGGCGCGCCGTCCCATCCCATCGTTCTCGCGGCGGCGGACGCGAAGCGTCCGCCGGTGATCCGGGGAGGGAACTCCGGCCTCCAGCTTTCCCGGGTCGCGCACGTCGAACTGCGCGACCTGATCCTGGAGGGCGCCTCGGGCAACGGCCTGAACATCGACGACGGCAGCGACTACACCGCCCCCTCGCACCATGTCGTCCTGCGCCGCCTGATTGTTCGCGATGTCGCCGCCGGGCGCCCGGGCAACTTCGACGGCATCAAGCTCTCCGGCCTCGATGACTTCCGGGTGGAGGAGTGCGTTGTGGAGCGCTGGGGCGTCGGCGGCCAGGGCATCGACATGGTCGGCTGCCACCGGGGCGTGATCGAGAGGTGTACGCTCCGCCAGGGCGAGGAGGAGCGCAGCGCCGGGGTGCAGACCAAGGGCGGCACGCGGGAAGTGGTCATCCGGCGTTGCCGCTTCGAGCGGGCCGGCGGGCGCGCGGTGAACGTCGGCGGCAGCACGGGGCTGGAGTTCTTCCGCCCGCCGCTCGCGTCCTGGCCGGGGAGCGAGCGCTGGGAGGCGAAGGACATCCGGGTGGAGGAGAACACCTTCCTCGGCTCCGGCGCCCCCGTCGCCTTCGTCGGGGTGGACGGCGCGGTGGTACGGGGCAACACGCTGTACCGGCCGCGCCGCTGGGCGCTCCGCATCCTGCAGGAGACGCGGGCGCCGGGGTTCGTCCCCTGCCGCCGCGGCGTCTTCGAGAACAATGTGGTCGTGTTCCGGTCCGGCGAGTGGGCCAGCGGCGGCGTGAACATCGGCCCGGGCACCGCCCCCGAGACCTTCACCTTCGCGGGCAACCGGTGGTATTGCGAGGACGCCCCGGAGCGGAGCCGCCCGCGCCTGCCCGTGCCGGAGAAGAACGGCGTCTACGGCGAGAAACCCTCCCTGCCCCCGGACCTGACGCGCGGCGGCTCGCTGTAGCCTGTGCGGAGGCCCGGGGGCAGGTCCATACCTTAGAGAACGGCGGGGCCGGCGAAACGATACGGCGGGCGCGGGTAGCCGGGGCGGAAGGACTGGAGCGAGGTGATGCGCGCCGTGGCCCCGGCCTCCGCCGCCGCACCCTGCACGGCCTCGATGACGATGCCGCCGAGAATGCCAGGATCGATACCCACGCGGGCGTTCAGCGTCAGCGTGGCGCGGGATGTGTATAGCGAATCCGCGTCGCCCGCCGCGACAACGGGCGTGCCCTCCGTCTGCGTGAGGTTGGCACGCGCCAGCAGCACGTCGCTCCCGTCCGCGATGCTCGCCTTCACGTGGGCGATGGCGGCCCTTTCCGCCGCGCACACCGTCTGGATGCGGTTCAGGACATCTCTGGCGAATTGCCCGGCGTCCAGCGACGGGACCGCCGTCACCTCCGCCGCCGCGTTCAGCCAGCCCAACTCCGCCTCGCCCTCTGCGTACAGGTCATAGTCGATGGACTGCAGGGCGCGGATCGGCGACTCGCCCTCATCTAGCAGCAGGTCGGCCCAGTGGGCAATGCCGTCGCCGCTCCATCCGGAAAGGGCGAAAGCGGCCTTGCCATGCCGCGCACCCAGTTCGGTGGCGAGGCGTCGGGCCTCCTCCTCGGCCAGAAGGTCGGACTTGCTGACGGCCAGCACATCCGCCTCCTCTAACTGCTTCTCGAAGATATACGCCACCGACGCGGGCAGGCTCGCCATCTCCTCGCTTCGCGCCGGGTCCACCAGGACGGTGAACGGTGCAAGCCTCAGAACGCCGCCGTAGAAGCGGCGCAGCGGCTCCAGGACCGTTGCGGCCATATCCGTGCAGGAGCCGACCGGCTCACACAGAAGAACATCCACCGGTGCCCGGTCCAGCACCCGCTGTGCCGAATCCAGCAGATCCTCGAACCGACAGCAGAAACAGCCGCCCGCCACCTCCGCGATGGGCAACTGCAGCCGTCCGAGGGTCTGGGTGTCCACCAGGCCCGCCGCCTGATCGTTGGTCACAATTCCCACGCGCTTGCCGCGTCGGGTAAGTTCCCGGGCCAGCGCTTCCAGCGCCGTCGTCTTCCCGGCGCCCAGGAATCCGCCCACCAGCGCCAGGCGCACCGGCCCCTCTGTCCGCATCTCTCGCGGCGGAGTCATCATGACCTGCTCCTTTCTGCGGTTGCTGTTTCCGACACGACCGCGGCCGCCGGCTCTGCGGCTGCCGCCACCGGGTCCTCCGGGAGTTCGCGAATCACGCGCGCAGGCACGCCGCCCACGAGCGTATCCGGCGCGACATCCTTTGTCACCACCGCTCCCGCCGCGACGATGCTCCCCCGCCCCACCGTGACCCCGGGGAGGATCACGGCGCACGCCCCGATCCAAGCGCCGTCCTCGATGGTGACGGGCCGCGGCGCCAGGTCGCCCGCGCGCTTCATGGACGGTCCGATGGGGTGGTGTCCCGTGGCGATGACGACATCGTGTCCGACGGTGACGTTGGCGCCAATCCGCACGGGGCCGTCCCGGCAGATCGCGCAGGGATAGTTGATGAACGCCCGCTCGCCGATGACGAGCGGCTCCCGTCCCCAGAGGCGCATGCGTCCCATAATCACCGCGCCGCGCCGAACCTCAATGCCTCCCATTCGATAGAGCGCGGCCCGCAGCCGTGTCCAGGCGCCGTACGGGAGCAGCCCGATCAGGGCCTGGGCGAATGCCAGGCGCGGATCAAAAAAGCCGATTCCCGCCTCCTCTTTGACCGTCTGGATGATTCTACGCAAGGCAGCACCTTGTGGGGGATTTTCGGCCGCTCAACTGCCCCCCCGCTCCAGAACGCGGGCGAGGAATTCACGGGTGCGTGGCTCGCGCGGGCTCTCGAACAGGACATCCGGCGGCGCTTCTTCGAGGATGCGCCCGCTGTCCAGAAAGCAGACCCGACTGGCAACCTCGCGGCAGAACTGCATCTCGTGGGTCGCGACCAGCATGGTGCGCCCCTCCTGGGCCAGCTCGCGCATGACCTCCAGCACCTCGCCGACCAGCTCCGGGTCGAGCGCGGAGGTCGGCTCGTCGAACAGGAGCACCGCGGGCCGGAGCGCGAGCGCGCGGGCGATAGCAACGCGCTGCTGCTGGCCACCCGAGAGCGCGGCGGGGTAATCGTCCGCCTTCGGGCCCAGGTGGACCTGCTCCAGAAGCGCCCGCGCCTCCTGAATCGCCCGCTCCTCGGGGGTGCCGAGGACCACCCGCGGGGCGAGGGCGACGTTCTGGAGTGCGGTGAGGTGGGGGAAGAGGTTGAAGCGCTGGAAGACCATGCCGATGTCGCGCCGCAGAGCATTCAGGTCAGCCGCCCCCGGGCCGCACTCCTTGCCGCGGAAGCGGACGCGCCCCGCGGTGGGCATCTCCAGACGATTGATGCAGCGCAGGAGCGTGGACTTGCCGCTGCCGCTTGCCCCGATCAGGCCGATGACCTCGCCCTCGCGTACCGCCAGATCAATGCCCTTGAGTACCTCGACCGAGCCGAAATTCTTGGTGAGCCCTTCGATGACCAGCGCCGGGGGCGCCGCGTCAGTCGTGGAAGAGGCCGCTGCGGAAGCCGTGGTCATGGGGTAGGATTCGCCGCGCAGAACGCGCTTCCTTCACACACGGTCCAGGAAGCGAAGGATGCGGTGAGCGGTCGCTTCGTGCTGCTCACGCGCCGCGGTATAGACTTCCGGCGGTTCGAAGTCATACGGAGGGGGGAGGACGAGGCGCACGCACCATGCGCCGCCCTCGCTCTCCTCCCGCACCAGGACGTCCCGAACGTGGTCGAACGAAAGCATCTGGTACTCCGGAACGCGGCCCAGGCGGCGCATCACCATATGCAGCTTCCGGGTTGGGCGCTCCAGGGTGTAGGTGGCGGTCGCCGAGCCAAAGAGGGCGATCAGGCCCAGGGCGAGGAAGAACAGAGTCAGCAGAAGGCCCACCCACACCGGAAAGCCAGAACCGCCTTCGGCATCGCGGATCGTCGTCTGCCAGGTCCAGCGCCCCGCGGCCACGCTCCCCAGCACCCAGACCAGCAGGCCCCCGCTCACAGCCGTGAGCACGACGCCCAGGTGCCGGGCCACGGGCGATGTGACCAGCACCATTCGATCCGGTGTCTCTTCCACAATCTTCAACGGGCAGCCTCCGGCTGTTCGTATCCACTCCTCCGACCCGCGCGACGTGCCGGAGGTTGCCCCGTGAGCTTACCGGCTTGCGCTCGGCATCCGTGCCGCGGCGGTCGTGGCCGCCGCGGCTTCAGCCTCAGTGTCGCGGGTGAGGCCGAGGAAGGCAAAGCACATCTCGTCCGTGGTCTGCTCGCCAAACGTGACCAGCTTCGGCGGGTTCGACGGTTGGTTTGGGTTGGAGGCTGTGTTATCGTAGGTCGCTACCAGGTCCAGGCGCGTCCCCTTCGGCAGGCGGATTGGCTCGACGTAGCGGTAGGCCATCTGCCAGTTGAAGTCCCAGTCGCGGATCGAGATCAGGGGGCGCTTCGTGCCGTCCGGCAGGGTCGCGGTCACGCGCATGGTCTTACCCAGCATGTGCATATGGGGCAGCGTCTGGTACAGCTTGACCGGATAGGGGAGCACCATGGCCGCTTTGACCTCCTGACCCGCCACGCCCGGCTTGAGCGCGAAGATCGGGTTCCCCAGGGGGAACGTCCGCAGTACCTCCCGGATCGGCTCCTTCGCCAGGTAGAGGGCGACTTCGCTCTGATCCACCTCCGGCTTGCCGCTCTTATGGTAGTGGACCTGCATCACCAGTTTCGCGCCCTTCGGGATCTTCACGGCCACACCGGGCGGCAGCAGGCGCGGGCTCATGCCGGGCGCCCACCCCTCGCCCCACTCATCGTTCTTGATGCCGGACCCGCCGCCGGAGACGGACCAGCCCGGCTCCGCCTCCTTGTTGTCCCGCGCTTGGGCAGTCTCGCCTGTGGGGTCGATATAGGCGATGATGTGGTGGACGATGGCGCGGTTGCCCGGCCGGAAGTCCATGACCTTGACGTAGGTGTCCTTCTCAAAGTCCACCGGCAGGGTGAAGTTGCGGTAGACGTCCTCGCCTTCCGCCTCCAGGTGGAAGGGGCGCACCGGCTTCAGCACCATGTCGGGCCTGCCCAGCGGCCAATCGCCCGCGGCGTGGAGCTTCGGGGGCGGGGGCAGGTCCTTTTTGTCGCCCTGCGGGGCGCCGGAGTCGGCCCAGGCCGCGATCTTGGCAATCTGGGCATCGGTGAGCCAGCGCGTGTCGTGGAACGGCCCGCCCTCGGCGGGGTCGGCCTTAAAGGGGGGCATGAGACGGCGCGCGGTGTACTCCTTGATAGCTGAGGCCCACACCTTCGCCTGAGCGTACGTATCCAGAGTGAAGGGGGCGACATCGCCCGCCCGGTGGCAGACAACGCAGTTGTCATTCAGGATCGGCGCAATGTCGCGGGTGTAGGTCACCTTCGCGGCGACCTTCGGCCGGGTCGCGGTCTCGACCGACTCGCGGAAGATGGCGCAGCCGAGCGCACGGGCACGTGTCACCTTCACCGGCCGTCCGGTCAGCACCGCCTCCAACGCCTCGCGCGCCTCGCTGCGGCTCACCCTGGCGGCATCCGGGCTGTCGTCGATGCGCCCGATGTAGCGGATCTCCCCCGCGGCGTCCACAATGACCGCCTCCGGAGTCATCGTTGCGTTCAGCCGGTCGGCCAGAGCCGTGCCGTTGTCCCGTACCGCGGGGAATGGGATCTTGCGCTCCGCGGCGTACTTCTTCCACGCGGCGGCGCTGCCGCCGGGGCCGCTGTTCACCAGGAAGAAGCGGACGCCCTTCGGCGCGAACTCCCGCTCAAAGGCGCGGAACCGCCCGACGTACTTCTGGGCGATGGGGCACTCGGTGCTGGAGAAGAAGAAGACCGTTGCCTTTGCCGCCGCGATGTCCGCAGCGCCGTAGCGCCGTCCGCTTACGTCCTGCCATGTAATCGGCGCTGTGGGGGCAGCGTCCCCGGCGCTTGCGGCGGACTTCTGCCTTGAGGTGGCGGCGGGCAGGGCGGCGTTCACCCCGAGCGCGGCAAGCAGCAGCGTGGTGGTCAGGGCGAAGGGGACGGTGAACAGCACAAAGGCGCGGCAGCGGCGCGTCAGGGAAGGGGAGCGTCGATCCACAGGGTGATTTCCTTTCGGACGCGGGGCATGAGCCCAACGGCGGGCGTGGCCGGTTGCCTTTCTGTTATACCGCCCGAATGCCCCGCTCGTCGCCCGGCGGGCGGACTGTTTCGGTGCTAAAATCGGGGAGTGACTTACGAGGAATCCGTCGCGTACCTGTCCGGGTTGGTGCAGTTCGGGCCCCGCCTCGGGCGGGAGCGCCTTGTGGAACTGCTCTCTCGCCTGGGCGACCCGCACCGGGGGCTCCGCTGCTTCCATGTGGCGGGCACCAACGGCAAGGGGTCCACCACGACCTTCCTCGCCTCGGCCCTCCGGGCCGCCGGCTACCGGGTCGGCGCCTACCTCTCTCCCTACGTCTTCGACCTGCGCGAACGCGTCATGCTCGACGGCGCCATGATCAGCCGCGACGACTTCGCGCGGCACGTCGCGGAGATTCGCCCGCACGTTGAGGCGATCGCTGCGACCGACCTGGGGCAGACCACGGAGTTCGAGCTAAAGACGGTGGTCGCCTTCAAGCACTTTGCAGAGCAGAAGGTCGATTTCGCGGTGCTGGAGGTGGGGATCGGGGGGCGACTGGATGCTACCAACGTCATCCCGCCGCCACTGGTCGCGGTGGTGACCAGTATCGGCTGGGACCACACGAACCTGCTCGGCGACACCCTGGCGAAGATTGCGGCGGAGAAGGCCGGTATCGTGAAGCGCGGAACGCTGGCCTGCGTGACTGCCGTCCCCTCTGGCGAGGCGCTGGATGCCATCGCCGAGAAGGCGTCGGCGGAGGGCGTACCGCTGTGGCGGGTGGTCCCCGCCGGTGAGGCTCCC